>MDTG01092437.1_pt1 | contig 38296 bp, 37 predicted proteins | sample 811421 | NCBI WGS metagenome assembly MDTG01 (sample SAMN05326645, study PRJNA326480) | marine metagenome | isolation source: seawater | place: Pacific Ocean: South East | collected 2011
ATCTTTATAGGGTATATTCTTTCCTTCAATAATCTTAAATGTATTTTCCCCAAAACCTAATTTACTAAATAAATCGTTGTTAAACTTAGGCACAACATCAGCACCAAATGTATTTTTAAAACCAGCACACTTTAGAGCCATTACCATTTTACCGGTTCCACAGCCATAATCAAAAATTGATATATTTAAATCATTATTGTACTTATCTAATATTTGCTTGATATTGTATCGATATGGTGACCAGGCTCCGTTTTGATAATAATCTCTTATTTTATTGCCCGCCTCGATAAAAGTAATTTTCTTATTTTTTGCAAGTTTAATTTGTTCCGATGTATATTTTTCAAAAGATAACATATCTATATATTATTAAAAAAACTCAATAACTTATTATTCTACTATTTCTCTGAATAAATTGATATAAGTTGATGTAACATTTTCAGAATAATACTCTTTCGGTAATTTTGAGGATAAAATTTCATTTTTCAGTAATTTAGTATTTTCTCTTAGCTTATAAATAAAATTATCATCAAAATTTGTTATGATTATATCATTTTTTTTAACTGATTCCTTCAAGTCAATAAGTCCACCAGAATTAGGAGATGCTATTATCTTTGTTCCACATGCGAGAGCTTCTAAAGCAGCATTTGGTGTTCCTTCCCATCTGGAAGGTAATAAAAATATATCCGCACTAGCAATAAGTTCCCAAGGATTTTTAACATAACCATAAAAAAATATTTTTTTTTCTATATTAAGATTTTTTACTATCTCAGTAAGATGTTTATAATCAGGACCTTCGCCTAAAATTATTAAATAAAAATCATCATCAAATTTTGATAATATATTAATTAAAATATCAAGCCCTTTTTGATGGACTAGTCTTCCTGCAGAAATTAAAAATTTTTTATTTTCATCTAATCTGTTGAGTCTATTAATATTTTTTCTTATTAATTTAATATCAACTGGATTATTTATTCTGGCTATAATATTTTTTTTAATATGAAATAGTTCTATTAACTCATTTTTTATTAATTCAGATTGAGCAATAATCTTATCTGCAGAGTTATATAAATATCTATATAAAATTTTTAATATTCTATTTTTTATTATTATAGAAGGTGTGTTAGCTTCTCGCACAATGAACTTGATATGAGTAGGCAAAAATTTACTTAGAAATAATAAAATTAAATTAACATGAGCAAGTGATGAGAAGACAAGATCTGGCTTGTATTCCCTTAAAATTTTGTAACATTCAAATATGCCATCTCTTACTCTATTTTTGTTTAATAACTTAAGATCTAAATTATTCGGTAAAGTATCAAAAAGATCTCCTTTGTAGCATATTAATACTAATAAAACTTTATACTTTTCTTCAACTAACTTATTAATTATGTTTATAATTACTCTTTGGGCTCCACCAGCTTTTAATGAAGGCATAAAAATTACTATCTTCATTTTTCTATACTTAATTCAAATTTAATTAATCAGATAATTTTTTAGCTATAAATAAAGTTCTTTTTTTACTTGAAACTGATGTTTCAAACTGACCACAATTATTCACTTCATCAAATCCAAATTCTTTTAGCTTATTTATGATCCATTCATCATAATTTTCACCCATAAAATTTAATTCGTGAGCCCACTTGCTTTTTTCATTTGGTTGTCCAGTTTCAAAAATAAAAAATTTATTACATTTATTTGATATTGACTCAAGCATGGCTAGAGCTTTTTTTTCATGAAAATATCTTACAAAATGATGAAAAACAGACAAAAAGATGATGACATCAACCTGAGGTAGAGAAATAATATTTTGATCGTTTAACTCATAATTTATAAAACTTATATTATTAACTTTATGTTTCTTGGCCGCGGAATTAGCTACCATTACTTCAGTTACGCCATGATCAATTCCAAGTCCAAATCCTTCATATTTATCGACAAGTTTGAACAAAAAAAATCCTGTGTGGCACCCAATGTCCATATATGAAAAATTTTTTCTTTCATCCGAAAGTACTTCATTTATTTTATCTAATCGATCATAACAACTTCTAAGTGATAATGAATTATTTCTTGTATCAAATGGATCAGGTTGATAATTTTTTAAAACACCAATTTTTTTTTGTATTTCATATCTTAATAACAATAAAAAATGAGTGATTTTAATAAGTGAGGAATTAATAACATACTTTAATTTCATACTATATTTACCTACTAACTAAAGAGTTTATTGAGCTTATTAATTTTGATTCATTTACATTATCATATATTTCTTTATTTCCATCAATAATGATTAACTCTATTCCACTATCTGATAATTTTTTTTTAATTTGTGAATAAACTTTGCCCGCTTTTATAAAATTTTCTTCTAATTTATTTAAATCATAATCTTTGATTCGTTTTAGTAGTTTTTCTCTATTTATAAATCTTTTTAATCCAATATCATTATTTACATCAAAACAAATTACTGCCAATGGTTTTTTTAAAACTTTTATATAATTACGATAAACTTTTATTTTTGTTTTGCCTGAAAAGAACATTGCATGACTAATTAGAGGCTCATAAAATCCTGAATCTATCAATATATTAAATTTATTTTTGTTAGTATTTCTTAATGAATAAAGTCTGAACGCTATTTTTTTAAACAGCCATCTTTCGTCCTTAAATAACACAATGCCGAATGCTATCCTTGGATTAATTAATAATAAACGTATCAAAAAAAAAAAACTTTTAATATAAAGATTTTTAATTAAATTATTTGAAGGAAAAATAAATTGAACATTACTATTATAATATTTTTTAGAGACTTTCTCTAATAAAGTAGTTTTTCCAGCTCCTCCTAATCCAATTATTTCTATATATTTAACCATTTAGACTATCATATATTCTTTCAATTTTTCTTACGTGCTCGTCAATGCCAAATTTTCTCACTGCATACTTTCTTGCTTTCTCAAGATATGATAAATTTGATTGATCAGTTAAAATAAAATTTATCTTATCAATAAATTCTTTAACATTATTAATTTCAACAAGTGAAATAAAATTCTCTTCAGATGATATCTCTCTGTGGGCATCAATTTTTGTAGCTATAACTGGAGTTTTCACCAGCATTGCCTCAACAAGAGTTCTTCCAAAACCTTCCTTCAAGCTAGTTGAAATTAAAAGATCCAAACCTTCGATTTTTTTTTCTATATCATCAGTAAATTTAACTATTCTAACATTTTTTGGGAAATTTATATTTACCTTTCCATCGCCATAAACTACAAAATTTACTTCTCGCATTTTTTTTGATATTTTATGAAACATTTCAATACCTTTATCTTTTTCTAATCGGCCAACATAGCCTACAATTGGATTATTATTAAATTTTAATTCTAATCTTAAGTTACACTGACTTTCTTTTTTATTTAATTTTATTTCAATAAATGGATTATAAATTAAATCTGAATTACCATAAATTTTTTTTCTAACTGTTTTTGAAATACTAACTATCCTGTTAGTCAATAAATATGTATATTTCCATATGAATGAATCAGAAATGAGAGTTCTTTGGTGCCAAATATGGCTAGCATTCATTTTTGAGGGCAATGACCAAGATAAATTACATCTTAAATCATTTGAGTGTACAATATGAATATCATTATCTTTTATATACTTTTGAATTTTGATAAAATTTTTTATCATATGTTTAAAAGTTATAATTTTATTAGGATTTTCTCCTGCAAGTGTATTTAAATTTAATGTATCATAAATTATTTTATGCCTTTCAAGGTAGTGTGATAAAATACCTTTTTTATGTAGTACAATCTTAATTTTATATTTTTTTTTATTTAAATTATTTATAAGTAGCAATGCAGATTTATGACTACCTCCAAAAGAGTCCCCAACAAATGGAAAACATATATTAATCATTAGTTAATTCATCTATCTTTATCTTAAATTTATTAAGATATTTCACAACAAGCCACGAATTAGCATTTCTCCATCCTCTTTTATCTTTAATTGACTCTCTCCATGAAACAATTGCATTTTTTTTAGATACATCATTAAAATAATCAAAATATTTTTTATTAAATTTATGCCATTTAAATTTATCATAGAAAGTATAAAATAAAGCTTTGAAAATAATTCGAGTATATCTGTGAAATCTAGGACTAACCCATGTTTTTTTTCTTAAAGGCCTCCAAACTTCACCTATATTTCTTTGATCTAGATATTCTGAAAATAAACTCTGACTTTGTTTTTCAGTAATTCCTACATTTCGCCATAATTCAATGAATTCATAATCAAAAAAAGGAAGTCTCCAGTCAAAACCAAAAAAATCATAAACTCGTTGATTGCTCATAATTAGTTTCGTTTGTCGATTCAGGAATTCTAGATACTCATAATAAATATAATCATTTTTTTTATCATAATTTTTCATATCAAATTGTGACAATTCACCTAATAACTTATTTTTAACAAGTGAAATATTTTTTTTAGTTTTAAGCATTTCCCATAAACTAAAATGTTTTTCAATATAACAATCAATAATAAAATTTTTTCTTTTATCTAGATCATTTATATTTTTACTGGGATTAATTAATTTAATTGGAATATGTCCACCTGTAAAAAAATCGCCTGGCATACCATTAATAATAATACAATCTTTATCAAAACCATTTCTCTTTAAATAATCGCATGCTATCAATTCATGTGAGACGGGGTTAGAGGCAAAACTATCAGAATAATTCAAATATTTCTTGTATGTTTCACTTTTATAAAAATTCCTTGCTATTTTGTAGTTTATTTCAATGAAAAACCATTTATATCCTAGTTTCTTTGAAATCTTTTTTGCATGATAAGCTTCAAAATTTCCTTTTTGTCCGTATGAAAAACAATATACATTTTTATATTTTTTTAAACTTAAAAAAGAAGCAACTAAACGAGAATCTAACCCAGCAGAAAGTGGTATTAAAATTTTTTTTCCATTACAGCTCTTTATAATATTATCGAAAATACCATTTAAAACTGTGTTAAGTTCTGGCAAATAATTTTTTTTACTCTTATCAAAATCTAAGTCGGGAATATATGTAAACCAATTAAAATTATTTATGTTGTTTTTTTCAATTGAAATAAATTCACCGGCATTTAGATTTTTCATTTCTTTAAATAAGGTATCTCTACCAATGGTACATCCGCTCATACCAATTGAAATAGCTGCAGAAGTATCAATTTCTTTTACATCAAAACCTATTTTATCAATTATTTCATTATTAGGAGAAAATAAATATATATTTCTATTGTGTAATAAATAACTTAAAGGAATTGATCTTGCTACATCAACACACGCTATGACTTTATCTTCTTTTTCTAAAATAAAAGCATAATGACCTCTTATAGAATTTAGTTTTTTTGTAATAGATTTTGTATCTTCTTTAATAAATTTTTTTATTAAGTATTCTGCGGCATCTCTCTTTTCATAAAAGGGCTTGTACAAATATCCTTTAAAGTACCCTTTTACCCCATGTAAATCATAGGATGTCCATGAATTATCTAAAATAATTTCACAAAACTTATTTATTTTCTCTATTTTCATAGTTATGAGATATGATATAAAAATTTTTACTTATTAATATAATGAATATGAAAGTATCACCATTTAACTATTTTTTTTACAACTTTTCACATAAATCAATATTTATTATATCATTAATTTTCATGTCTGGATTTCTTGAGGCTTTTAGTTTTGCTGCAGTCCTACCACTGATTTCAGTTCTTTTTAATGAGTCTATATCAAGTCAAAATGGAATTATCATTGAATATATTAATAATTTTATAAGTTTCTTTGGTATCCAATACACTCTTTTTAATATACTTATGATTATTACTTTTGGTTTTTTTACTAAAAGTTTTCTATCATTTATTGCAATGCAACAAACAGGGTATGTTTGTACTGAAGCCGAAACATTACTTCGCAGAGATTTAACAAAATCTCTTCTTAATACTAAATGGTCTTTTTTTAATGATAATAAGATAGGAAATATAAGTACTGCTTTTAGTCCACAAACTGAAATGGGTGCTGCTATTTATAGATTAAGCTGCTTAGTCATCACTGATATTATTCATATAATAATATTTTTACTGATGGCACTAACTCTTTCATCGATCGTAACATTAATGTCAATATTTTTTGGAGTCATAATGATGATAGCTTTGAGGTATTTTGTTCAATTAGCAAGAAGAGCTAGCACATTATCTACAAAGCATATGGCAAGTTTAATATCAAAATTAGTTGAAGGTCTTAGCGGTTTAAAATCAATCAAAGCTATGGCTGCTCAAGATAATTTTGAAAAATATCTTAATAAGGACATTTCACAGATTCAAAGTGTGAAGAAAAAAATTATTCTTAGTTCATCTGTTCTTAAAAATATTCAAGAGCCTACAATAGTATTAGGCGCATCAATTCTTATTTTCTATCTTTTTACCAATCTAGAAAATAGTCAAAATTCAGCAATTCTTTTAATCCTTCTATTTTATAGATGTCTTCAAAAATTATTAAATTTACAAATATACTATCAACAAATTTCTATAGCTCTTCCAGCATTTAATTTTATACAAAATATAATTATGAATGCTAAAAATGAGAAGGAAGTGACTTCAGTTGGTAAAAATATAGATTTTAGAGAAAGAATAGAATTGAAAAATATTACCTTCGAATATTCCAATAAAGTTATTTTAGACAATATTTCATTCAATATTCATTCATCAGATATAGTCGCTATGATTGGTGAGTCAGGAAGTGGAAAAACAACAATTATTGACTTAATTTCTGGTCTTACGAAAGTACAAAAAGGTGTAATTAACATAGACAATAATTCAATTAAAGATATTAATTTATCATATTGGAGAAATCAAATAGGCTACGTCCCACAAGATCCATTTATTATTCATGATAATATTTTAAATAATATTACTTTAGAAAATGAAAATTATACAAAGTCAGACATACAATGGGCTGTAAATCAATCTGGATCAAAAAATTTTATAGACTCTAAAAATGAGGGCCTTGAATTTAATGTTGGTGAGCATGGTAATAAATTATCTGGGGGGCAAAAACAAAGAATTGCTATTGCTAGAGCAATAATTAGAAAACCAAAAATTTTAATTTTAGACGAGCCTACTTCAGCTTTAGATCGTACCTCTGCAAATCAGATACAGGAAACACTCAAGCACTTACAAGATAGTATGACAATTATAATAATTACACATCAAAATGAATTAGCCGAAATAGCGACTAAGATTATTAGAATCGAAAAAGGCAAAATTATGCAAAATCTATAAGCTCCATACTTCATTGCCATTATTTTTAAATATGTTTTTTCGATATATTGATTTGATATCAAAAATAACTCCATTTTTATTTATCATCTGATAAATTTTTTTCTCTTTTTGCTCTTTATAAAATTTATGGGGTACAGAAATTATTATTGTATCTGCTTTCTTAAGTTTACTCCATTGTACAGTTCTAATATTAAAATTTTTAAATAATTCATTTTTGTTTGCGTAGGGGTCATGAACTTGAAGCTGATAGCCTTTATGATTTAAAATATTAATTAACTCGATTGATTTTGAATTTCTAATATCATTACAGTCTTCTTTAAATGTAGTACCTAAAAAAATAATTTTTTTAAATTTTCTTTTCTTCATAATTTTGTGGACATTTTTAAAAATATTTTTTGGCATATTATCATTAACCTCTCTACCAGCTAAGATAAGCTTTGGTTTATGTCCAACTTTTTTTGCTTTATACGTAAGATAGTATGGATCTACGCCGATGCAATGTCCACCTACTAGGCCTGGATAAAAAGGAAGGAAGTTCCATTTTGTATTTGCTGCGTTTAAAACTTCTGAAGTATCAATATTAAGCTTACTGAAAATTAGTGATAATTCATTCATCAATGCTATATTGATGTCTCTTTGAGTATTCTCAATCACTTTGGCTGCCTCAGCTACTTTTATTGAACTTGCAAGAAATATTCCTTTTTTAATTATAGAGGCGTAGACTTTTCCAAGAGTAATTAGAGTCTTATTACTGTCACCAGATACGACTTTGGTGATATTGGTAATAGTATGAATCTTATCCCCTGGATTTACTCTTTCAGGAGAATATCCAACATTAAATTCTTTTCTCCATTTCATCCCTGAATATTTTTCAAGAATGGGTACACAAATTTCTTCAGTTGCTCCAGGGAATACTGTTGACTCAAAAACAATAATTGAATTTTTTTTAATATATTTTGCGACCTGTTTTGTTGCATTTTTCAAAATAGACAAATCTGGTTTTTTTTTTGTATCAACGGGTGTTGGAACCGCTACAATTATTATATCTGAATTAGATATTTTACTTATCTTATTTGTAAAAAAAATAGACTTCGATTGAATAAATTTTTGTTTAGGAATTTCACCCATTGGATCAATTTGTTTTTTATAATTCTGAATTTTATCATTTGATAAATCAACACCTATGGTTTTCATCTTTTTTCCAAATTCAAGTGCTAATGGTAATCCAACATAACCTAAGCCAACGACTGCAATAGATAATCTATTATTTTTATTTTTCATAATAAATTTTATACCAATCAATAAATTTTTTTATTCCATCATTGATCGATGTATTTGGCTTATAATCAAATTCTTTAATTAGATCGCTTACTTCTGCGTTCGTTGAAGGTACATCACCTGGTTGAAGAGGTAAGTAGTTTTTAATAGCTTTTTTATTTAGAATATTTTCAATAACCTCAATATATTTTTCTAATTGAACTGTTTCACTGTTACCAATATTATAAACTCTCCATGGAAACATACTAGAGCCTGGATCTGGTTTAGTAGAATTCCAGTCCTTGTTTACTAATGCAGGCTTACTTAGTATTCGAATAACACCTTCTACAATATCATCGATATAAGTAAAATCTCTATCATGCTTTCCATTGTTATAAACATCAATTGGCTCTCCATTTAATATACCTTTCGTAAACTTAAATAACGCCATGTCTGGCCTTCCCCAAGGTCCATATACAGTAAAAAATCTCAATCCAGTTGTTGGAATTTTATACAAAGACGAATAACAGTGGGCAATAAGCTCATTTGATTTTTTTGTAGCAGCATATAGACTTACTGGATGGTCCACAGAGTCATGAATTGATTGAGGTAGTTTTCCATTTGCACCATATACGCTTGAACTACTTGCATATAAAACATGATCAATATTGAATTTTTTTGCCATTTCCAGGATATTCAAAAATCCAGAAATATTGCTACTTATATATGAAAAAGGGTCTTTCTCGGCATATCTTACCCCGGCCTGAGCAGCTAAATTAACGACTTTTTTCGGATTATATTTAGAAAATATATTATTTAAACTTTCGATATCAGCAATATCTTTTTTGTGATGAATGTACTTATCATATTTGTTTAGAATATCTACACGATCCTGTTTTAAACTAGTATCATAATAGTCATTATGATTATCTACTCCTACTATATCTTCACCTAAATCTAAAAGACGTTTTGCAAGTGAAAATCCTATAAATCCAGCAGTACCAGTTATTAAAACAGTCATTTAAATTTAAATTTTCAACATAATAAGTTTATTTATTTCTTTTCCCACATTAACCATATTTCTAAATTCATCAGGAGTAGCACTAAGTGCATGATCGCGTATTGTTGTATCTGATTTGTCAAGCGTAAAGTGTTTCTCAATTAACGATGCACCTCGAGAAATAGCAAGTAAGCAAGTTTCAATTCCTAAAGTATGATCACTGTATCCTTCAATATATTTAGAATTAAATTTCTTTGGAAAATTATTTAAATCTTCAGGCAAAGTAGGATATAGAGATTTGCACCACATATATGATACTTTTTTTGATTTAGGAAATGGTAATTCTTCTTTAGTCCACATACCTAAAGAGATTATTAGATTATTATTTTCTGAATATATTTTTTTTACCAGATTTAAATTTTCTTTTAATGAACGAGATGCAATTTTAATTCTTTTAAGTTTAAAAGACTTTATTGTCTTATAGGAATTTTCAGTCATTACTGAAAACATTGGTTCAACATTCATATAATAACAATAATCAATTATTTTTTTTACTCTCTCTTTATCTAGAGAATTAATTTCATTTTTTTTATATCGCCAACCTAATTGAAATTTAACAATATCGGCACCTGACCATGATGCTTGTCTAATCAACTCATATGTTAAATCGTGATTTCCATTATGATTTAATCCACACTCTGCTATAAATTTAAGCATAATTTTTTTTATTTAATTTATTAAACATATCTATAGTATGTAACTTTATTAGTGTCTAATGAAAAACACATATGATTTTGATAATTTATTTATTTTATGAACTTTAACGATATATGCAATAACCTTACTGATGCTTTAATCGAACTTAATAAAATTAAAAAAGATGATAAGAATTATTCGTTAACCGTCGACCTTTTTGACTATGGTTATTTAGATAGCTTTGGAGTTGTAGAGTTATTAGCTGAAATTTCAGCAAGGTATGATATAGACCTTACAAACGAAGACTTTTATAGAGATCTGAGAACAATAGAGTCCATAGCAAAAGTAATTGAAAATAAAAAAAATTCTTAATATGTTTGAAATAGATATTTCTTACGATCTTGAAAATAAGTCTAAAAATCAAATAATTTATTCAGCAGCTTTTATCAGTCAAGAAATAATAAAAGTAAATTACAATGACCATACAATTCAATTTACATTAAAAAAAAAAATTAACTAAAAAATTTCTTAAAAATGAATTGGATAAACTTGTAAATCGCTTCTCATCATTAAATGAATTTACTTCTGATATAGTATTTACTCGAGAGTTTAGTGGTCAAGGGTTAGAAACTTCAGAAATAAATAATTTAATAGAGAAAGGAATAATACAGGAAGTTCATCAAGGATTATTTATATGGCGAGAACCAATGTCAAAAATAATGAGCTTCATTGATAATGCTGTCATTAAGAAATTTTCAAATAAGTTTATGGCCTTAGAAGAAAAATTACCAAATGTTATTTCTATCGATAGTCTTGCTAAAACTAATCATCTCTCATCTTTTCCAGAACATTTACACTTTATTTCTCATCTTGAACAAAACTTGGATAACATTGATGGTTATTCAAATAGTATAAAATCAGATACCTCGCAATTTAAGACTGAATCAAAAACGTCCAACCCTGAAATAGTCCATAATCCATCAACATGCTATAATTGTTTTGCAGCATTAAAAAATAAAAAAATCACAGAAAATATGGCTATTACTGCAAAATCTTCATGTCATAGATATGAGGCATCAAATCATAATGAATTAGGAAGATTACTTGAGTTTGACTTAAGAGAAGTCATCTTTTTAGGTTCACCAGAATATGTTCGTCAAACAAGAGAAAAAACGCTTGAATTAGTAAAATTATTATCAGAAGAATGGGAATTAGGCGGTTCATTACAGTCTGAGAATGACCCTTTTTTTACCTCTGATTTTGAAGTTAAAGCTAAACATCAAAGGAATATGAAAATGAAATATGAATTTAGAGCATATCTAACTAGAAGTAATCAAAGTCTATCTATAATGTCCTCAAATTTACATAGTTTAACATTTTCAAAAGCATTTAATATCACGTGCGACTCTTGGCCTGTACATACTGGATGCCTTGGATTTGGCATTGAAAGATTTGCTATTGCATTAATTTCTCAGCATGGGTCAAATATTGAAAAGTGGCCAGATAAATTAAAAAAAGACTGGATTGATTGGATAGCTTTAAATAATGAAGAGTAAAATTGATCAAAACGAAATACATATCACACAAGCAAATGAAAAAAACGCTGAATTGATTTCAGAATGGCTATCAGACATTGATACCAATCTCTTCTTATCTTCCAATTTAAGAAATAATAATATAGAGCTACCATTAATAAAAGTCACATTAAAAAGAATTGATCAATCTTGGAATATTTTAAATTATGATAATATTCCAGTTGGTCTAATTGTTTTAGATAATTATGATAAAATTGATGGTTTAGCAAATCTTTGGTATTTAATTGGAGATAAAAAATTTAGGAGCAAGTCAATAATGTCAACTGGAATTAAAATATTTATAAATAATATTCCTCTTAAATTAGATGTAGTTACAGCATGGACTGGCTCTAATAACTTCGCATCAATGAAATGTCTAGAAAAAGCAGGGTTTAATAAAATAGGTAAAATAAGAAAAGCATTTAAGGTAAATGGAGTGCACGACAGAGTTTTATACGAAAAACTATTAACTGAAAATGTCGAATAATTATTTTGGTTTATTATTTTTAGTACTTATTACTGCCCCTATATACTCATTATTGCCATCACAAATAAGAATTTATTTTTTATTATTAATAAGTTTATTCGTTTATGGATTATTTAATTTTGGATTTTTAATAGTCCTTTTTTTGATTATTTTTTTAACATATTTTTTTAGCTTTACTTTATATAAATCAAAAAAGAAAAAGAATTTAATTTGGCTTGCATGCATTTCAGTAATGAGCCCGCTAATATTTTATAAATATTTACTTGTCTGGTTAGGAGATGGTATCTTAAAGTTTTTACCTGTTTCCTCTCTAACATTTGGAGGAATGGAGTCTGTCCTCATACCAGTTGGGTTATCATTTTATACCTTCCAATGTCTAGGATATTTAATCGATATCAAAAGAAAAATTATATCTCCTGAACAAAATTTTTTTAAATTAGCGGCATTTATTTCTTTTTTTCCACAAATATTAGCTGGTCCTATTGAAAGATTTACTGATCTATCAGTTCAATTATTTAATGCGAAGAAACCAAATGCTGAAATGATACTAAATGGAAGTTCGTTCATTTTGTATGGCATCTTTTTAAAAGTTGCAGTTGCTGAAAGATTATCCCCTTACGTTGATACAATTTTTAAAAATTATGAAGAATTTTCTCAATTATCAATTTTTTTAGGAATGACAGCATTTACATTTCAAATTTTTTCAGACTTTGGAGGCTATTCCTTTATAGCTCTTGGAGTTGCAATGATATATGGAATCAATTTAACAAATAATTTCAAGCAACCACTATTATCAACAAATATTATTGATTTTTGGCAAAGATGGCACATTTCACTAACTAGATGGGTTGGTGATTACATCTACAAGCCATTAGGAATAAAGCTAATAAATAAATATAAAAAAAACAGAATTTTCGTTCAATATTTTACAATGTTAGTAACATGGATTGCAATTGGAATGTGGCATGGAGCTTCATTAAATTTTTTTATTTTTGGAGTTTTACAATTTTGTTTCTTATCAATAACTGAACTTATCAAACCAAAAACAAAAAGGATAAATTATTACTTAAGAGTTTTTTTTGGTTTTTTTATCACTATTTTTTTTGTCATAATCACTTTTTCATTAATAAGATCAGTAGACTCAAAATCTTATTTTGATTTAATACAACATTTACTAATCAATGATGGGGAATTTTTTCTTCCAGGTGGAAAGATCGAATTATTCTGTGCACTAATTATTCTTGCAATAACTGAGTTTACAATGAGTGAAAAATCGCCTTTAACTGGTTTGAGAAAAAATTTAGTATACAATTCAATCATAAGAACAATAATCTTAGTATTTTTTATAATTGCGATACTCTTTTTAGGCTACGATGAAACATCAGCATTCATATATTTCCGCTACTAATGTTATAAAGATTTTTCTCTCTAGCATTCTAATTTTATTAATTTTAGATTTTATTGGAAAAAAAATTATTAGTAGCAATTTTTTTCAATCCGATAATTCAGTTCATAATATTTTTAAAAAAAATAAATCGGATTTAATAATATTTGGTAGTTCAACAACAGCGCGCGCGCTAGATCCAGATATATTAGATCGTAAATTAGGTACAAATGGATATACATTTGCATCTGACGGTACAGGAATATTTTATGCAGTAAGCTTATTAAGACAGATTCCACAAAACGAAAAACTTAAGTATGTAATCTTTGGAATAGATCCACTAAGCTTTGTATCTGGCTACTCTTCAAATAATTTTAAACAAATAGAAAGATTAGCTCCATATGCAAAAAAAGATCCTGTTTTAATGAATTTTTTAAGAATAGATGATAAGTGGATAGATATTAAAATGATCTCATTGACATATCCTTATATTTCTCAATTTAAAGAAATTTTAAAAGATAAAGCAAGGAATTTTATCAATAATGAAAATTATAAAAATAAAAAGAATTTTAGAGCTTTAAATGGTTCATTGATTAAGAAAAGTAAACAAAAAGAAATTAAGATCAATTTTACAAATAATGAGAATTTTCTTAAAATCTCAGATGAAGGGATTTATGTTCTTGAGTTAATAAAAGAAGAAATTAATAAGAGAAATGTAAAGTTAGTAATAATTACAACGCCAATTTATAATACAAAACTAAGAAGTCTTCAGAGCAAGAATAAAAATATTATGATGAAAATAAGGAGTGTGCTAGAAAGTGAAAATTTTTGTGATCTAACTAATTTAGAAAATAAAAAAATAAAAGAGATTTCACAAGATCCTGTTAATTTCTTTGATGAGCCGCACCTAAATTCATTAGGAGCCGAAAAATTCTCAATAGAAATAGCCAAAGCAATATCATTGGATTGCAAATACTAAATATATAATCTAATACTCTATTGAATAATATTTTATAATTATGTGTGGACTTGCAGCTTTTTTTGAACCTGGTAGAGTTTTTTCAGACTCATTATTATCTGCCGTAAGCTCTGACCTCTATCATCGTGGCCCTGATTCTGAGGGAAAAATTTCTGAGAAAGGGTTTGGACTAGTTTTTAGAAGGTTAGCAATAATTGATCCTATCAAATTATCTGATCAACCAATGACATCAAGAGATGGCAACTCAACTGTTATATTTAACGGTGAAATCTATAATTATAAACAATTAAGATCACAGCTTAAAAGTCAAGGCATAATATTTAAAACTAACAGTGATACTGAGGTATTGCTTGAAGGTTATAATTTCTATGGAGAAAAAATTTTAGATTATTTAGAAGGAATGTTTTCATTTATAATAATTGATAGAAAACGGAGTATTGCTCTTGCGGCAAGAGACCCATTTGGAATCAAGCCTCTGTATTATATTCATAATAAAAATTTTACAGCTTTTTCTAGTGAAATGAGAATATTTAGCAGACTTAAAAAAGCTGAACCAGATTTAAGTGCATTACCTGAACTATTAACTTTTAAATGGGCTGCTGGTAAAACATCTAATCAAACTGATGTAATAAAAGTTGAAGCGGGTACAACAATAAAAGTAAATTTATATGATGGATCAATAAAAAAATTTAGATACTCAAATATTTTAGATCTACTAACTAGTCCAAAAATAAATGATGAGAATAATGTCAAAGAGGCGTTAGAAAAATCAATCTATGATCACTTAATAAGTGATGTTGGTTACTCAACTCAATTATCTGGAGGAATTGACTCAAGCTTAATAACAGCATTAGCCTCAAAAGATAAAAAAAAGAAAATTTCTACCTATGGAATTAAAATTGAGGATGAAAAATTTGATGAGTCTATTTTTAGAGATATGGTTAAAGAAAAATATCCTATTGACACATTTGATCTAAAAATTGATGGCTATGATTATGCTGAAGCTTTGCCATCTACAATTGACTCGTTAGAAGGCCCTTCATCACATGGAGGCTGTGTTGCTTTATGGCTTTTATGTAAAGAAATTAAAAAAAAACATAAAGTAGTACTTACTGGAGAAGGAGCAGATGAGCTTTTTGGTGGATATGAAAGATATGGCCTGTGGAGAAAAACTGCATTTCAAGAAAAATTATCTAAGCTTCCGTTTACAAAATTTCTTCCTTCAAGTTATCCTTTCCTCGGTATCAAGAGATTCATAAATAATGATGCGGCTATCTTTTCATCAGTTTATGATAATTTAGATAATTTAAATTTTTTATTTCCAGATATTCTTCCAGCATTGCCAGGCTATCGAAATAAAATCACAAAAAATTTCAATGATTTTCGAGATAGATTATATGCAATTGATCATACAGCATACTTGGAGTCACTACTTAATCGACAAGATAAAATAAGTATGGCTTCATCAATTGAAACACGTGTTCCATTTGTTCATTTGCCTCTATGGAAAGTTGTTTCTGGTCTTCCTCAATCTATAAGAACACCAGGTTATGAAACGAAACCAGTTCTGAAAAAAATTGCATTAAAATATTTACCTGATGCTCTCGTCAATAGAAGAAAAATTGGATTAGTATTACCCTACCATAAATGGCTATCGGATAGTAATGGATTTGGAAGATATTTAGATTTTTTAAAGGAGCCAAATGCCCCTATTAAATCAGTTTCAGAAAAAAAACAAATTGATTTATTAATTGACAGATATCGATCAAATCCATCATGGGATCTATCAAAAACTATTAATAAGCTTATCAATATAGACCTTTGGCTAAGATCGTTTAAAAATAAACCAGACATAATTTCTTAAATTAGGCGTTTATAAAAAAAGACTAGTACTTGGTTGCGGGGGTAGGATTTGAACCTACGACCTTCAGGTTATGAGCCTGACGAGCTACCAGACTGCTCCACCCCGCGATAAGATATAAAGAACAGTCTAATTACATATAAATGACACATTAGTCAATAAACTTAAAATTAATAATCTTAGGAGCAATTTTCAAAGTAAAGATCAGGAAATGACATATCTAAATTATGTATTTCTCTATTTAAATATTTGTCGAGCTGTCTCCAATCAATGTCTAGTCTTGATTGATTATCATATTTTGCTTTTAAATAATAACATCTTTTTTTTACCAATTCTAAAGCTTCTTCTTTGATTTCAGGAAAACCTAAATCAATAAATATAACAGGAATCCTTGATTGAAGTATTTTTGGAGTTGTTGATGAAAATATAAAATCTATAATATACATATCAGTATTTAAATTAATATTTTCGAACTTTTTATTTGACTGCTTTAAATGAAAATTATTATAAAACTTTTTTGGGAGCTTTGTGGGTGACTCAGGATGATCCTTGTATAAAACATTAAAATTATTTTTTTTCAAGTGGCTTATTAATTTTATTTGCCAATCGTAATAAGTCATATCATGAATAATTGGTCTCATTCTTTGACCTTCGCCGTGAAAAGCGGTTGAGACGTAACTTATATTTTTAATCTCATTTTTTATATTTAAAATAATTGAGTTAGAATAAGTTTTTTTTGACTTTCTTATATGATTGATGTCGACAATAACCGGTTCATTATTACCTAAAAGTAACTTTTTATTTAAAGAGTCTCGTCTTATTTTTGAGATAATGGGATTAAATTGAACAAAATAATCTGAATAAATAAACTCGGTCCAATGAACTAATGTTTGATCATGGTGAGCATTTCCAGAACCATGATCATGCGTGACAACTTTAATTTTTTTTTGCCTCAATACCTCAATAACTACTGCATTATAAATTGTACTTCCACCACAGCCGAGCCATACTTCCTTATCATTTGACAAAAATAAATTTGATTTCTCAATTTGCTCTCTATGTAATTGATAAAAATTAACAGCCTGATTTAGCCATTCCCTTATATACTTATCAACTTTATCCAATAAAATACAGTCAACTTCATGATAAGATCTTTCAATTATTCTAATAATCTCATCAATTTTTAGGAGATAATTTTTCTTCTCAGTTATGTCTCTTTGTTTGATATCAATAAAAAATTGTGAAAAAGTTAATGATTTAAGCTTTAGTTTCCTTGCAATAGCATGCTCTTTAATTAGATAATTATATTCAAAAGATTTAACGTATTTTGTTTTAAAAAAATTAAATTCAAAACCCGATATACCAAAATTCCATTTCACTTGCCTTAAAAAGTTCTTAATTTTGTATGGAATTTTTATACCTCTATTAATTCTTGATATAAATGTAAGACATTCAATTTTATCACAATTAAGTAATGCATCTATATATCGGTAGTTTTTAGGGATTAGAGGCTTATCTGCATCTTTTTTAATACCTTGATAAAGAATTGTAGCATCTAATAGTTTTAATATATCAACGATAAACCACTTCATAAATATTTTAATAGCCTCAACTTCTAGATGATCATCTTTGTAGTCGTTAACAAAAGGAACGAGTTCTCTTTTTAGATAATTAAAAACTAATGACGATTTTTGAGTTTGGATAGGCCAATAGAAATTTTTTATGCCATTATCATCAAAATTAACTTTAGAAATATCAAATATATTTTTATTTAGTCCCAAATTTAATCTCCTAAAATTACTATTGATTAATTTGATGAATGGTCAATATTTCTTTTTATTTTACTTATAATATTTGAAATATTTTTTTTTGATTCTAATAAAAAATTTGAATTTATTTGATTTTTACTCTTTTTTGCAATTATTTGAAGGTAAGATCTATTTCTTTGAGATGTAAATACTCTATTTTTAACAATCTCAAATCCTGATTTTTCCAATAAAAAGGAAAGCGTTTCTTTACTAAAAAAATAAATATGAGGGATAAAAAAACGTTCATCATTTTTTGGAAGATTGTACATATCTGAAATATCAGGAACTTCAATAAAAAGATTGCCAGATTCATTTAAATCAGAAGCCATAATTTTCAAAAATGGTAATGGATCAATTATATGTTCTAGTACTTTAGTGTTAATAAGTAAATCAAATTTATAATCAAACAACCCACTTTCATAGTTTACATTCTTCAAATCAATATTCAGATTTTTTCTTGCTATTGATGAATATGTTTCATTCAGTTCAACTCCATGTAATAAAATATTTTGATAAAAAGTTTTTAATGTATATAAAAGTGTTCCTCCTCCACACCCAATATCAAGAGCTTTATATTCTTTAGATGATAAATCATTTGTATCTAAATTATCTGAAAGCCATAATACTTTTTGATAATTTTCTGACTCATTATTTGGTATATTAATTATTTTTTGAAAATACATATTTGGATCAGTATTTTTAAAAATTGTTTTATCGTAATTGCTATATAATATATTTATTTCATGTTCATCAAGCACCGGTGATCGGTAAACTAAGCCACAATCTAAGCATATTTTCCACCATAAATTTTCTGGCTCCACATCAAAAACAAATTTTATATAAGTATCATTCCCTTGCTGCTTAAAAAGTTTTTCATGATTAGAAGAATTACATATATAACAATTTACATCACGCATTATTGTTTATAATTTTTTATAATAATATTTGCTATTTCAAGTTCTAATTTTGAATTAACTTTTGTAGAAGCCTCTGCGCTCATAATTATATGACCTTGTACTGGTTTTTTTTTAATATCATTTTTGGATTCAAAATAACTTTTCTTAGATAGCGAAATTCCACCAGTGTGTCTATAAATATATTCTCTCTCTAATCTTAATTTATTATCAAATATATTATTCCCAATCATCTCCAAACCAGACCCATTATGTTTATAAATAACCGAGTCTTCTGGTATTACACCTATAACTCTATCAACATCATGAACTCTCATAACATTAATAGCTTTTTCCATGTAAAAATAATTTCTTAGAGGATAATCTGGTGTGATCTCCATTACAGCATCATAATTATCAATTTTTCTTTTTTTTATACTTTCTTTGAGAGAATATTCATGTGAAATATTTTCCAATGATTTCTCTATTTCTCGTCTGACAATATTTATAGATTTATTATATCGAGTATTTATAAAATCTATAATTTCTTGATCAGATGTAGAAATAATAAGCTCTTGAATCATAGATGAACTTAATACATTATCTATTGTCCAGCATATAACTGGCTTGTTTCCTAAAATGCTTAATTCTTGACTATTATTTGATATTGTTTTTCCTCTTACAGATAAAACTGCCAAGACATTAAGATTTTTCTTTTTACTTTCCTCAGCATGTTTTTTATATATTTTAGACCTTGTTTCTAGAAGCTTTTGAGTGTTGTTTGTCAAATTTTCTTCATGTCTTCTGTAGTAAAATAAAGGTAAGTTAATATTTTTTACTTTATATCTCTCGATAAATTTGAGCCAAACATCCCATCCATCCTGTCTGTCAAACTCATTGCTATATCCACCAACTTCTAACAAAAACTCTCTTCTAATTAAAGTACAAGCTCCATGAGCAGGTTGATCAAGCAGGATTACGTCTTTTTCAAAATTATTTCTCCTTTCTTGTCCAGTAATATGACCAGATTGATCAACATAATAATAATCAGGAAAAACCATCCCGTTTATATTGTCTTCATTAATTTTATTTACCATTAACAAAAGGCAGTTTTGATCGAGATAGTCGTCAGCATCAAGTCGCATAATAAAATTACCGTTCGCAGCTTTAAGAGCGACATTATTACTAACTGATAATCCTTTATTTTCTTGAAAAATAATTCTTACTTTTGAGTTTTCGATGTACTTATTAATAATAGTTTTGGAATCATCTGTAGATCCATCATCAATTATTATTAATTCAAAATTATCATATGTTTGATCTAGAACACTATTAATAGCTTCTTCAATATAAGAACCATAATTATAATTTGTTATATAAACTGTTACTAAATCTGAATATATATTTTTATTTTTCATATTTCCTATAAAGGTCTATAATTGTATCATAATCTGCATCAATGTAATTGCTGCCTAATTGATTTATTATCCATTTAAATCTCTCAAAATCATATTCTGTATCAACCGCAAGATGAACTTTTGAATGATCTAATGGTAACTGAGAAACATTTTTAATTTCAAAATATTCTGAATTTGTATAAAAAAAACGACTTACATGCTCCAAATCATCTTGCTCCTTCATTTTTGAACAGGCTATCTGCATTGCTTTCCTTGAAATGATTTCAACACTCATGCCCACGGGATACGAACGAGGATAAACATTTGTAATTATATCTGGTTGTTTTTTCTGAAATTTATTAAGAATATTATTTATTAATTGATAATTGTGTAAGGGACTATCACCATTCATTCGAATAGCTGCATCAAGATTATAGTAATTCATACATTCAAGAAATCTTAAACTTACATTGTTAAGATCTCCTCTAAAAATTTTTATTTCATTATTCGAAAAAATATCTTCAATTTCATCATCAATATCTCTATTTGAAGTAGCGATAATAATATTATCAATACTTTTCACTAATTTTGCTCTTTCAATCACATAATTTAAAACATATTTATTATTTACAGTTTTTAGAGCTTTGCCTGGAAAACGTGATGAGTTCATTCTTGATAAAATTATCACACCAATTCTCATAATAATTATTCTTTCACGTGAGCACGCATAATTTTCATAATTGATTCAAAATTGGTCATTTTGATTACCTCATCATCAGACAATTTAAAGCCAAACTCTTCCTCTATCGCCATTATTAAATTAAGTTGAGCAAGAGAGTCCCACTTCTCAATATTTTCTGGGGAAGAAATCGGTGAAATATTGTCGATTGGAATATTTAAAACAACAGATATTATTTTTCTTAGTTTATTTTGCATTAATAATTGTTATATCTTTATTTTTTTTTTGCAACTATATATCTAGGAATAATACGTTCAGTTTTAAAATCAGTTAAATTATATTCAAATGTCTTGTTATTATTTTGTGATTTTAACTTAAAACCATTTTCAATATAAAAATTCTGTACTTGTTTATTTTTTTCTGTTTGTAAGTATTGCCCAATTATTTCTACTGACTTTCTTTTTTTTGCAAGCTTTAAACAGTCATCTAATAGGACTTTTTCTATCCCCCTTCCAAGAGCTCTACAACTCATTAAAAAAGAATCAATAATTATTGTTTTATTTTCAAATTTCAAAATAGCTAGACCTATTAATCCATATTTTCCATACTTATCTTCAGCTTCAATAGTAATTATATCAGAATGATCAGATTTAATAAGATACTCAACTTCTGATTGATTATATCTCTTAGTGGTCAAATTAAATTGATTAGTCTTTTGTGTTAGTTGTACTACTCTTTGAATTTCAATTTCTTTTGCAAATGATGACCTCGTGACTAAATTTAGCTCATTGAAATAATCTTGAATATTGGTGCTTATTTTTTTATCTCTAGCTCTTTCTTTTTCAGCTAGATACATGCTTGTGCGATCTTTATCGGCGGTAGATGAATTAAGAGAATTAAAGAAATCCTCATAGTCAAAAATACTCTCTAAACTAGATAAGTCTTTGGGCACTAAAACTGTATCAACTTCAGGTAAAGTTTTATTAACCATTTCTATTTCAAACTCACTATCATCTACAAAAATAATATGATCGAGAGAAATATTTAATTCCTGTGAAATTTCAATTATATTTTTTGATTTTTCATTCCAATTTACTTTGATAGACACAAAATCATCTTTTGATAAAATAACTTCTGGATGTTTGAGAAAAACCTCTAAGACATCTTCTAAATTATTTTTACTACTAATCGCTAGTAAAATACCACTATTTTTAAGTTGAATTAATTTTTTTTGAAAATTTTTAAAATATGAACCTGGATGATTATCGCCACATAATATATTTTCTAAACCATCTTCGCCTATTACCCCGCCCCAAAGTGTATTATCACAATCTAAAACTATACATTTTTTTGATAGACTTTTTAGTGATGATATATATTTTACGCATTCAAACGCGAGATATCTAAGACCATTTGTTGAAAATGGATTTTTTGATAAATGATAATTTCTTTTATCAAAAAAGTTATTATAACCAATTCTAGAAATTAAAAGATTAATGTCTAAAATGTTTACATCTTTATTTAAATTACTTTTAAGTGAAATCTTACTATTTATTGATTTTATAGAATTAATATAGCCATAAGGGTTTTGTATATCTGAAATTCCATATATTGGATATGGATCTAGTGCTAGGTTACATATAACAATATTTGACTCGGATTTCTTTCTTATAGATGTAATTATTCTTTCATAATAGTCAGAAGCTTCTAATAACACATTATTAATATCATCCATATTCTTTGATAATATGATTGATTCTAATTTAGGAGCAACACGATTTAAATTAGTGAATAAAAAAATGATATTTGGATTAAATGAATATAGATTTGAATTATCATCCAACACCTCTTGCATAATATTATCATATTCATTAATGAATACCTCAGCCTCAATACCTTTTGATAAGCATTGATATTTAAAAAATGGAACAAGTGGCTCTATAGTTATATCTCTCAAAAATGCACATCGAATTTTTTTATCTTTACTCTTACTAGTATTCTTTTCAGTGATAGAAAGTATATTTGTATAACTTGCATTAATTACATTAATCAATTTCATTTTAATTGATTACCTTTATTAACCTTGCGGGTTGTCCAGCTACAACTGTATTTGACTTAACTTCACTCGTCACAATACTACCTGCAGAAACTATTGCATTATCACCAATTTTTACTCCAGGAAAAATAATTGCCTTATCTCCTATCCAGACATTTTTACCTATTTCAATTGGTTTTATTATTGCGTCTGTATTTATTAATAGCTTACCCTTTTCATAATTATGAGTATTATCTCTTATTACAACGTCAGTCGCAATTCGAGTATAATCTCCAATAATCATCCTTGATTTGCAAGCTACTAATGTTCCCTTACTTATAGCGACATGTTTTCCTATTGTTAAATTAGGATTTGGCATTGTTAAATAAAAACTTACATCATGATCAATTATAGAGTTTTCACCAATCGATAAATTTGCTCCTTTAGTTAATCTAAAGTTTACATTTCTTTTTATTATTGAGTTTTTACCAACGATAACTCCTTTTTTGTTAAATGTACGAAGAAAAGTTAAAAATTTATCAAGTAAAGTATACGTTCTTCTACTGGCTCTATCAGGAGTATAATGATAATCAAAATGTGTCTTAATCATAAGAAATTCTGCGAGTTAAATTATTTTTTTTTTTGTTTACGAATTACTGGCACAATAACTTCTCCATCTAAGTATTCTAAAACTTTATTTTTCTTAATTGCAAAATTAACAAAATCTAAAGCCTCTTCAAAAACCCCTAATGTTTTCTGAATATCTTTCTCTGAATGAGATCCACATATAAACATTCCTGCTCTAGTTAATACACCTCGTCTTATAATTTCTTGTTGAAATAAAGACTGTTTTTCAAGTGATGGTGAGCCATCCTTGTTAAAAAAAATATATTCAGGCCACCAATTAAAACCAATAATATTCGTAAAATATTCAAATTTATTTTCAGTAATTATTTTCCTATATCCAGACTTAATTTTTGCTCCAAGATTATTAATATGATTAATAGTTTTTCTTTTTTTAATTTCTTTAATAGTTTTAATTGCTGCTGAAATTGAGATTAGTTCCCCAGCAAAAGTTCCTGAAAAAAATGCTTCATTAAATAGTTTCATAATTTCTTTCCTACCAACTAAGGCCGAGATTGGATAGCCATTGCCTAAAGCCTTGCCAAAACATGATAAGTCAGGGGTAATTTTATAATAACTCTGAGCTCCACCAATATTCATTCTAAAACCAGTGATAATTTCATCATATATAAGCAAGATTCTATTTTCTTTAGCTATTTTAGATACATTTTCCAGAAAATTATTTGTCGGCTCATAAAAATTTACCGGCTCCATAATTATTGCTGCAATTTGATTTTTATTATTTTTTATAACTTTTTTAAGTGATTTAATATTATTATACTCAAATGTAAGTGTTAATTTACTTATTTCTCTAGGAACACCAAGATTTCTTGGGGTTGATCCAATAAACCAATCATGCCATCCATGATAACCACATACTAAAATTTTATTTTTACCCGTGAACGCTCTTGCAACTCTAATTGCTGCAGTGGTCACATCTGATCCATTTTTTCCAAATCTTACCATTTCTGCAGATGGTATTATATCAGTCATTAATTTTGCTAGCTCATACTCTAATGGATGAGAAAGAGAGGTAACAACACCATCTCTTGCAGCTTCCATTGCAGCTTTATTAATGGTGGGATCTGCATAACCCAAAATATTGGGTCCCAAAGACATCATATAATCTATAAATTTATTTCCATCGACATCCCAAGAATAGCAACCTTTAGCTTTTTTTATAATTTTTGGACTCACCCCATTAACATGTTGAAATGGAGACTTTGAAAAAGTTTGACTCCCTCCTGGAATAACTTCTAAAGCTTTATTCCAATGTTTTGTAGATCTTTTTAAAATTAATGGCTTTGCTTTTCTAATATTTTTTTTCATAAGATTAAACTTTAACAAATTTTTTGGTTATTGAAGATAACTTAATCTTATCCATTACATTAATCAGTTTTGATGCTTCCTTAAAATTATTCATATTCTTTCTACCACTATCAATGCAATCAAAGAAGTGTTTCAATTGTAAGATATATGTTTTGTTTAAATCATAGTTTTTACTTTTAAAAAGTATTTTTGTTTTTTGTGTTTCTTGATTAAACATTTTTATCTTTATATTCTCAGGATTTTTACCTTTGCTTTCCCAGGATATTGTTCCCTTTGTGCCTATTATTTCACAACTTCTTATCTTATCACGTCTTAAATAATCAACATGTACGTGAGAGTATACATTTTTCTTATGAAAAAGTGTATATTCGGCAACGTCCTCTACATCTATATTAAGTTCACTAATATTATTAGAAAATGCACTTACTAATTTAATATCACCAAAAATCCAATAAAGATAATCAGGCTCATGAATAGCATCAAGAATAATACCGCCACCTTCATTAGAATTTGAACTATAAAATTTTTTATAATTTTTATTTGCTCTCCAATTTGGGAGATAATGAGAAAATTGTGATCTTGCATAATAGATTTTACCAATCATATTATCATCAACATATTTTTTTAATTTTAAAACTCCTGGATGAAATCTAAGATTACATGCAACCATAATTAAATAACGGTATCCTAAAATTTTTTTTTCAATTTTTTTAATTTCAGAGAAATTCAGTGAGAGTGGTTTTTCAATAAAAATATGGCATTTGGCTTTGATGAGAGTTTTTAATTGCTTAAGATGCATATTACTGGGCGTGCAAATAAAAGCTGATGAAATATTATGTTTAATTAAAGCTTTTTCTATTGTTGAATAAGAAGTAATAGAATGTTCATCCGAAATTCTTTTTCTAACTAGATTATTTTTTTCTACTAAGATAATTTCTTCTTTTCTTTTAATTTTTTTAATATTTATTAAATGCCTTTGACCAATAGATCCGGCACCAATTATTAAAATAGTCAAACTAACTCCTCTAGAAATCTTCAGGTATTAGCATATGGCCTGCTTTAAGACTTGATTTATATTTTAATCCTAAAAATTTATTATACTCATCAGGCTTAATGCCAAAGCCAGGCCTCTTGAAAGCGATATCACTTATTTTAAATTTTTCTCCCTCAAGTACATCATTAATTAGGTAAGCACTTCTTCTTATTGCCTCTCTTTTTTCTCTCTGTTCTTTAGATAAGACTCTTCTTTTATCGCCTAATGCTATTTCTGTATGACGTATTGATTTAATGAAACTACTCATTTCATGTGGTTCAAGACTCATCATATGTTCACAACTTTTTTGATAGCGATCTAATGTGATTGTTTTTTCAATGATATCTGCACCAAGAGAAACAGCAGCAATATCCATTTCCCATCCAGGGGTATGATCAGAAAATGCAATTGGATAAGGAAACATCTCTTTAAGCGTTTGTAATACCCTAAGGTTTATACTCTCTAATCTTGCTGGATAACCTGAAGGACAATGATTAATTATAATTTTATCATTACCTTTATCTAATATCCAGTCAACAGCTCTTTCTATTTCACCCAGACTGCTACCTCCAGTGTCAAGTTGTATTGGAAGATTTTCAACAGCGCACAATTCTATTAAATCACGATAGTTAGTATCTTGAGAAGCAATTTTAATTGATTGACAACCTAGTTCTTTTATTAAATTTAAATCTTCAATTGAAAAAATAGTTGCAAAGAAATTTAAATCTATTTTATCACAATGAGCCTTGAGGTCTCTCCAATCATCATCACTCATCCATCTTCTTTCCCATATATCTATTAATGGTTCTGAGATTGTCTCTCTTTCATTATTTGAATTAAGTATATCATATTCAAATAGCAAGCCCTTATCATGAATAAGTTCTTCATGATTAGTTATTTGAAATTTAATTGCATCAGCACCAGATTTTTTTGCATGATCTGCAAGTAGTTTTGCAGATTTTATACCTGTATGTGTTGGGCCAGCTTCAAATACTATAAAAACAGGCTGACCTTCACCTATCTTTTTATTTCCCATTGATAAAAGCATTATTTTAAATTCATAAATTCATTTTTTTTAGAAGATTTTTTAATTGCTAGTGCTATTTTAAGACTATTCATACCTTCTTGAAAGCTTGATTCTGATATTTTCTTAGATTTAATACATTTAATAAAATATCTTGATTGTGATATGTACATATCATTATGATTATAAGCAATAGGATATTTATACACTTTAACCTTTTTATTCTTATTCTTATAAAATTTTACTTTTTTCTGGGATAAATCCCATTCAACCCATCCTTTTGATCCAACAATTTTTATTCTTCTCTCATATGGTTTTTGCAAGTAATCAACATGAAGTGAAACTTGCAAATTATTTTTAAAACGAAATATGACATCAGCTATGTCCTCTGTTTCTATTTTTAATGCACCACTATTAGAAATAATTCCTGCAAGTGATTTTGGTTTTCCAAACATCCATAAAATTAAATCAATCTCATGAATAAAATCTAAAACCGCACCTCCACCAAGTGATTTTTTTGAACTATACATTTTTTTATAGTCCTCTAAAGGGTGCCAACTTGGAAGGTGCATTCCAGCCCAAAAAAAACCAAATAATAACCTTCCTATTTCATTTTTCTCCAAGATCGATTTAATTTTACTTGGTCCAAAATGAAAACGTAAATTACAACCTACATGAAATATTTTTTTCTTTTTATTTGCAAGTTTATGCAAAGTATCAAAATTGTCATCGATTTTGGATGCAAGCGGCTTTTCAACAAATATATGTAAACCAGAATTAATGCATAATAATGCATGACGAATATGTAAATTATTTGGCGAGCATATTATTGCTGCATCTAACTTATTTTCGTGGATTGCATCTTTTAGACTCTTAAAAACTTTTATGTTAAAATCATTTTCAGTTTGTTTTCTTCTATTTTCTCCTCTGTTCCATGCAATTACATCACAACCTATAGTCAAAAAATTTTTTATATGTCTTCTTCCAATTGACCCGCAGCCTATTACTAATATTTTTAAGCCCATTTTTATTTATTTTTATAATATAAGTATTTTAAATAATTAAAATCTTCTTCCGTATCTAGATCGATAGATCTTATTTTTGGCATTTCATAACCATATGTCTTTGGTGGCAGCCAAGTATTATATTTTTTAAATGCTTTTGTCTTTACAAAGCAGAATGAACCATTGTCACAAACAATTTTAGCAGTTTTTTTTTGCTCAAAAATTTGATCAGGAAAAATCGGTTTCAATCTTTTATTTTCTAAAAAATTCTGTGCTGAATATAATGGTAAGTCATATTCACACACTCCTACCACGGCTTGTGCTCCTTTATTAAGCATTAGATATGCTTTTTTGAGATCAGAAGGGAGCCTCAAAGGTGATGTCGCCCAAAGAATGCAAAAATTATCAAATCTAACGTTCATTTTTTCATAATTTTTAATTACATACGTACAAACTTGATTAAGAGTTGATGAATCGCTCGCAAGTTTTGCAGGTCTCATGAATCTAGGCTCATATTTGAATTTCTTGCATATTTTTACAACTTTTCTTGATTCAGTTGAAATATGTATTTCATCAAAAATTTTACTTTTAATTGCACACTCAAGAGTATGAATAAATAGGGGTTTTTTATCTAAAATTTTGAGATTTTTTTTAGCAAGGCGTTTTGAACCCTCTCTTACAGGTATTATAGCAAGACTTCTAGTCATTTATCAACATTTAGAAATTTTAATCATTTAAAAAAATAATGCGCCTACTCTTAATAAATATTTTTCTTCAATTTTATTCAATGGAGGATAAAAATGAAAATCTTCGATAATAACCGCTCCATCTGAACAAGACACTAAAATTTTTTTTAAATTATAGATCTTTATTATTTTTCCAGGGGCCTGAACAATAAGTTTTTTATTCTTATAAACAGAGCACTTATTTATAAATAAATATTTATTTTCGATTCTAGTTACAGCAGGTAAAAAAGGCTGTGCATAGATTCTTATGAGATTTTTAATAGTTATAGCGTTAGACTTCCAATCGATTCTGGAACTAATATTCAATTTTCCATAATAACTTCCTCCTGATTTTTGAGGTTTAGGTTTAATTTTAGAGTTTAATATTTTATTAAAATTACGTCTGAATAAATTATACCCTTCTTTCATTGCACGCCTGTATAATTGATAACCTGTCTCATTATTTCTAATTCTTATCTTTGATTGTACCAATACATCACCTGTATCAATACCGCCATCAACATTATGGATAGTAACACCGGTTTCTTTTTTATCATTATATATAGCCCATGCTGTAGGAACTGGTCCTCTAAACTCAGGAAGTAAACTAGGATGAATATTTATTATTCCTTGCTTAGGAAGCTTGATCAAGTTTTTTGGAAAAATTTTCCTATAATAACATGAAATAATTAGATCAGGTTTTATCTTTTTTATTATTTCAATTAATTCATTATCTATTTTTTTTGGATTTAAAGTTTTTAATTTAAGTTTTTTAGAAAATTCAATTACTGACCTTTGACCTCGAATTAAATCTGCAATTATTTCATACGTGACAACTAATGATAATTCAATATCATTTCTACGATTAAGGAATCTTATTATATCAATAGCGATACCTTGGCATCCAAATATTACTATTTTTTTTTTCATGATTTTTTAAATTAACTTTGAAAGTTTCATTAATACTCTATGAGACCCCTTATCATCAAAATTTTTAGTAGCGGCATGGGTCATTTTTTTTCTAAGATCATAACCATTTATTAATTTTTGCATGGTATTTTCAAAATACTTATGATTTAATTTCATTGATTTCGAACCTAACATAGAAACACCCATTTTATGTAATTTTTTTATTGTATTTAATTGATGAGAGTATTGAGGAATACTTATTGTTGGAACTCTAGAATTTGCAAAATCATAAATGGTAATGCCGCCAGATGATACTCCAATGTCTGCCATAGATATTAATTCTCTAAAATTGTCAGGTTTAATCAAAATTTCTATATTCCAAAAATTTTTACTTTTTTCTTTTAACCTTCTATATTGTTTTATTTGTCTTTCTGATACTTCTCCAAGAATTATATAAATTCTTATATCATTTGAAATATAACTTATATTTTCAATAAAGAATTTGGATAAATTTCTAAAATCAAACCCACCAAATGTTGCAACAATGTATCTTACTTTTTTTCTAATATATTTTTTTTTTAAACTTTTCTTTAAAATTAAATACTCTAGCCCTTTAGTAATATTTTTTGCGTCTTTAATATTATCAAAAATTGCATTAATTGACAGGTTGGTAAAATTTCGCCCATATCCATAATCATCAAAACTTACTACTTTAATACCATGATTTTTTATTCTAAGAATAAAATCTTTAGTGGTACGCAGTCTATCGATTATAACTAGCTTTGGATTTATTTTAATAATCTCCTTAGCTTCAAATAAAGAATTATTCTCAATTTTTTGACTATTAATACAAAACAACTTAAAGTCGTAAGAGTTTAAATATTTTTTTCCAAATTCAAAACCTTTACTATTTTTAGTTAAAAATGAAATTTCTTTTTTACTAAAATAATTTTTTTTAACTAATAATGTAGCAAGGTGAATGCATCGAGATACATGACCTGTTCCAATTTCTGGACTTTTCCCAGCATCGCATCTAAAAAGAATAGCTGTCATCTAATCTTGAAAGCGTCTAAAAGATATAGATTTTTTTTCAGTTTCTCTTATGCCCATTTTATTTTCACCTAAAACTGAACAAGCCCATCTAATTTTAGATACTAAAGCAAATAAAGTATTGGGATCAGCTGACATTGCATGATCTGGACCTTTTTGATTTGTGTCTAAAGTGAAGTGTTTTTCAATTACGTGCGCTCCTTTACCAATAGCTAAAACTGGAACATCAATTCCTATGCTATGATCAGAGTAGCCAACGGGCCCCGAGTGTATATCATCTAATAGACTTATCATATTCAAATTGGCATCATTATCTTCCATAGGATAAGAAGAAATACAGTGCAGTAAAATTAAACCTGAGTCTGATAAATTTGTATCTCTACCAAGAGATTTCCTAGCTTTTATCAACTCTTCATTACTTGTCATTCCAGTAGACATAATGATTGGTTTCATTGTATTTCCAACTTTTTTTAACAGTTTATGATTAACTGTATCAAAACTAGCTATTTTAAAGATAGGGCATTCTATACTTTGAAGAAAATCAACAGATTCATCATCAAATGGAGTACTAAAAATCAGGATGTCCATATCTCTACCAAATTTAAAAAGATCTTCTTGCTCCTTAAAGGTTAACTCACAATCCTTTAAAATCTGATAAACCTCATGATCTTTTGGGACTCTCTTTTCTGTAATATAAGTTTGAAGTTTTACAGCATCCGCGCCTGAGTCTTTAGCGGACTTTATAAGCTCTTTTGCAGTATTGAAATTACCATTATGGTTAATACCTACCTCAGCAATTATAAACGTAGGTTGACCATTTCCAATTTGAATATTTTCAAAATTAATAATATTTTTACCCATAATTAAAACTTATATTAGTATAAATAAACTATCATTAACAAAAATTATTTATATAAATTTACCATGCAGTCATCCCACCATCGACTACAAGGGTATGACCATTAATATAAGAAGCCTTATCCGAAATAAGAAATAATGCTGGTTCTATTATCTCATGTGTTCTTCCTAGTCTACCCATTGGACACCTGCTGCTATACTCTCTCTGAAAATCTTCACCTTGTGGATCATCTGGATTATATATTCCACCTGGTGCTAAAGCATTTACTCTCATATCAGCACCATCTAGAATAGCATTTGTAGAAAAATATTTGGTCATTTGAATTATTCCAGCTTTTGTGGCTCCATAGATTTCAGAATTCCTTCTATCACAATCAGTATAAATTCGAGGATCTGGACTTATGATCCCATAATGTGAGGCAATATTTAGGATTACACCCTTTACATTATTTTCCATGCAGCATTCTATTAGCTTTCTTGTACAATAAAATGTTCCTTTTAAATTTACATTTGTCACAAGATCAATTTCATCTTCAGTTCTATTTCTCCAAGACGTAAATACACTCGTTCCAGCATTATTTATTAAAGTAGTAATTTTCCCAAATTTTCTTATTCCTTCTTTGTATGCTTGGTTGACCTGCTCAAGATTAGTAATATCAATATTTAAAAATAAAATATTTTCATCAATCAATCCTTCTTTAGCTAATTTTTCTCTGAGAATTTCATTGTCTAAATCTATAGCAACTACTTTTCCTTCCTTTCTTAATATAGCTTCAACTAATGCCTGGCCAATTTGTCCAGAAGATCCAGTTATCATTACAATTTTATTTTTCATAATTTTTTAGATATATACTTATTTATAAAAGAAAGAAATGATTATAGTAGCTAATCATCATATTTAAGAATTTTATCTATTATATACTGTACTTGAAAGTCACTCATATTATATGAAAGAGGGAGTCTCACAATCCCTCTACTTATTTTTGTAGCTGAAATTATCTTATTCTTATTATCTATATTTTTTTTTGCAAATGGTGATAAGTGCAGAGGTTCGTAGTGAGTTGTTGCTTTGATTGAGTTTTTATTTAAATACTCTAGAAAATTATCTCTTTTTAATTTGCTTTGAAAAAATAAATAAAACATATGATATGATTGATCACAGTAATAAGGAATTTTCTGAAGTTTAACTTTTTTTGTTAATGCCCATTTCTTGAGTTGAGAATTATATCGATTCCATATTTTTTTTCTTTTATTTTGAATATTATTTGAATATTTAAGTTGTTTAATTAAAATTGATGATAGAAATTCTGAAATTACGTAGCTTGATCCCTTATCAATCCATTTGTATTTGTTTATTTTTTTTTCATTAAATTTTTTTCTATTTGTTCCTTTATCTCTTATAATGTGAGCTCTTTCTAGAAAACTATTGTCATTAACTATTAAGGCACCTCCTTCTCCACAACTTAAATTTTTTGTCGAATGAAAACTAAGAGTACTTAAATGGCCTATTGAACCTAAATATCTATTTTTATATTTTGCATACAATCCGTGAGCATTATCTTCAATAACAATAAGATTATTCTTCTCAGCAATTCTCATAATTTTGTCCATTTCGCAAGCTATTCCACCATAATGGACTACGATTATTGCTTTTGTTTTTTTATTAATAAGCCTTTCAATTTTATCTTCATCAATATTAAAATTATCGAATTTACTATCACAAAAAACAACTTTTGCACTATGCATTTGGAATGCTAATGCGGTTGAAACAAAAGTGTAAGATGGAATAATGACTTCATCTCCTTTTTTAAAATTCATTAATATTGCACATATTTCTAGTGCATGAGTACAAGATGTCGTTAATAAAACTCTCTTATTTTTCAATTCTAGCTGCTCTTCAATAATCTGTTCTACTTTTTCAGAATAATTTTTATTTTGACCCTTTCCTAATAAAGAGCTCCTTAGAGTATATTCAAGATCATTTCCAATCACTGGATGTGATGCAAAAGGGATTTCCTTCATGTACTTTGAAGAACTCCTATTAGGTAATTTTTATATTCAATATTTTGCATTTCATCAATTATGATTAACATCCTTTCCTTAGTAATCCATTTATTTCTCCAAGCTATTTCTTCAGGACAAGCGATCTTAAGGCCTTGTCTTTTTTCAATAACGTTCACGAATTGAGAGGCATCCATCATTGAGTCAACAGTCCCTGCATCAAACCAAGTCATTCCTCTTCCCATAATTTCGACATTAAGCTGATCTTTCTCTAAGTATTTTCGATTTAGATCTGTTATTTCTAGTTCTCCTCTATCAGATGGTTTAATTTTTTTAGCTATCTCTATGACACTATTATTATAAAAATATAGACCAGTAATTGCTAAGTTTGATTTGGGTTTTACCGGCTTTTCTTCTATTGAAGAAATATGATTTTCCTCTACTTCTACCACGCCATATCTTTGTGGGTCTTTCACAGGATATGCAAATATCGTGGCTCCAATATTATTTTTTTTATTTTTTGATAGAATGCTTACTAATTCATTCCCAAAAAAAAGATTATCACCTAATATCAAAGCACAATTATCTTTTTCAATAAAATCTTCACCAATAATAAAGCTCTGAGCAAGGCCTTCAGGTTTTTCTTGAACCTTATATTCAATATGCATTCCAAATTTTGATCCATCGCCTAATAATAATTGAAAAAGAGGAATGTCTCTTTCAGTTGAGATTATTAATACGTTCTTTATTTTAGCTAACATTAAAGTACTCAATGAATAATAAATCATTGGTTTATCATGAATAGGAAGGAGGTGCTTAGATATAATGTTTGTCATAGGACTTAACCTTGTTCCTAAGCCTCCTGCTAATATAATACCTTTCATCATATTAATCTTTTATATACCATTTTATTGTAGTCAATATTCCTTCTTCAAAAGAGGTTTTTGCCGTCCAATTTAAATGATTGTTAATTTTACTTGGATTTATTGCATACCTTAAGTCATGGCCAGGTCTATCACTTACATGCTTTATTAAATCATGAAAGCTTCTTATATTTTTTGGTTTCTTAATAATTTCTCTATCTAATAAATCACATATTAATTTAACTACAGATATATTAGTTAGTTCATTATTTGATCCAATATTATAAGTTTCTCCTACATTGCCATTCGTTGCTACTTCATAGAGCGCCTCTGCATGATCCCACACATATAACCAGTCTCTAATTTGTAGACCATCGCCGTAAATTGGAATTTCTATTCCTTTAAGTGCATTATCTATACAAAGTGGAATTAATTTTTCTCTGTGTTGAAACGGTCCATAATTATTTGAACAATTTGTTATAACCGATGGAAGTCTATATGTTCTTGACCATGCTCTAACTAGATGATCTGCACTTGCTTTCGAAGCAGCATATGGAGAGCTTGGCTTATAGGGGCTTGTTTCAAGAAACGGGACATCATCAAATGAAAGATCTCCGAAAACCTCATCAGTCGAAATATGATGAAAGATGAATTCTTGTTTTTCATCTTTGCCGAGCTTTTCATAAAATATTTTAGAAGCCTCAAGCATTGTATAAGTTCCAATAATATTTGATTTTAAAAAAATATTTGAGTTTGAAATTGACCTATCAACATGAGTTTCCGCTGCTAAATGCATTATCTTATGAGGTCTAAATTTGTCTATCGCTGTTGAAACAGAATCGAAGTCACTTACATCTACTTTTTGAAAAGTAATATTTTTATTTGAGTCTAACAATGTTTCTAAATAATCAAAATTACTTGCATAAGTTACTTTATCTAGAATAAGTATTTCATGGTTTTGTTTTGACAATATAAATTTTACTAAATTCAAACCTATAAAACCGGCTCCACCTGTTATTAAAAATCTCAATTTATTTCCATTTTATGTTATTAGATTAGAAATTAAATAATGATATTAAAAAAATCTTTTTTTCAATAGTAAATTATGAATAAATTCTTACATTAATTGAAGTTTTATAGTTTTTATTATAAATAATATGATAATTATACTATTAACGTAATTAAATATGATTAAAAATTCTTATCTTAACTCAAGAGTATATAAAGATCGCATCAAAAGAGGGCTAGTTTCTTATAAAAATTATAAGCCTTACGATTTAAGATATTATTTAAAACCATCTGATAGATTCAAAATTAAAAAACTACTGAGTATTCTTTTAAATCCAATCGAATATTTAAAAAGACTTTTAGCATTTAAATTTATTTCTAATTCTTCATCATCAAATATTTTTGTAAATAAAGATGGTTATGTAAAATTCTCAGCTAATAATATTTATAATGGAAAGGAATTTTTAGATAAAATTTGTAAATTAGTTGAGGAAAAAAGAAAACAACATAAAAATAATAAGTTTGATGGAAATGAAAAATATATAATTCCTATTGAAGAAGTAGTAAATTATTCTTTCATAATGGATTTTGCAGTTAGCGATGATTTAATAAAAATTGCAAGTAACTATCTAAAAACAATTCCTGTTTTATATGCCGTTCAACTTTGGCAAGGTCAGCCTAACGAGTATCGTGCCGGCAGCCCTGTATTTCACTTAGATGGATTAGATAGCTCTTGCTTAAGAATTTACTTAAATCTTAATGATGTTACCAAGCAAAATGGGCCATTTGCCATCTTACCAAAATCTTTATCAAAAAAAGTTGTTAAAAAGACTGGATACTACAGTGGGAATATACCAGATGAAGAAATATACAAGATAGTTAATAAAAGTGATTTAATTGAAGTAGAGGGCAAGAAAGGTACTATGGTTGCAGGAGATACAACTAAGTGTTTTCATTATGGAAGTAGAATTGAAAAGGGTGAGCGTTTAGTTATAATTTTTACATACTCTAGTTATTTTCATAATGATCCCGAAATTAAACTATCTCGAGATATTTTAAGCGCATATAAACCAAAAAATAGAATTCAAAATATGGTTATCAACGGGCCTAGATAAGAAAGATTAAATAATATTTTTTGATCTTAAAAATTTTAATAAGCTGTTCTTATGATTGATTTTGGCAAAAAAATCTATTCTGCTATTATTTCTAATAATCATTTTCTTATTTAAATATTCTAAAAGCTGATTTTTAGTATCAATATAATTAGCTCCTATATTGAGAAAATTAGATTTTTCTGGATGCCTTGCCATCCAATTTGATGAAAATTTATGATAGAATAGTGTGGGTATTTCAAAAGCTAAACTATCTAAAATTACTGCTGAATGAGAAGTAATAACAAGACATGCAGATTTAAGTAAAAGTTGAGAATTGAAGTAGACTAATTTGACATTGTCATATTGTTGTATTTTGCTCTCTACATAATTAATAATATTTTTTTTTAACATAGGGTGTGGTTTAATAATTATATTATAATTTGAATATTTTGAGGAGTTAATTGAATCAATCACATCAGAAAACCAAATCTTAAAATCATCAAAATCATAAACACCATCTAATATGGATGGTAAAAAAATAATTACCGAATTCTTGGGAATATTATAATTATTTATATTACTATTAATCAGATTAAGCCAAGTATCATAAAATTTTGGAAAACCTATGGCGTTAGCATAATTAAATTTTAAATATATAGAGTTATTGTCATCTGAATAAATTTTCTTATTTACATGTAGAGTTGAAACATTTGGATACCCTGCAAATAAAACATTTTTAAGTCTTTTAAAATATTTAGAAGTAATATCAGAAGAATTTTCTGGCGCTAAAATTATTACTTTTTTATTTTTAAATAAACTTTTTAAATAAAATATAATAAAAAAAAATGGAATGAATAATCTATGAATGGAATACTTTCTTGCAAAAATTGTTGAAGTTAATTTTAAAAAAAATTTTTCATTCTTAAGGTCTCTATACGACGGAGAACCTTTATCAATTAAAAATATAGAATCATAGACTAAATTATTTTCTTTTAACTCATGCACAATTGGAAGAGCAACTTCGAAACCACCATATCTATTGGAGGCAATACAAAAAATAGAAATTTTATTCATTTACTAAATAAATTAATTGTGAAGTGTTTTTTTCATGTTTAGTAGACCTGGCAATGTCCTACTCTCCCGTGCCTTAAGACACAGTACCATCGGCGCTGGAGCCCTTAACGTTCGAGTTCGAAATGGGTTCGTGTGTAACCTCTCCGCTAAAACCACCAGGTCAACTAAACGTGAAATCAATACCAAATATAAAATTTTATCATCTATCTTAAGTGTTGCTTGTAATGACTAGTTAGTTTCTAGTACATAGAAAATCAAGCCGATCGAGTTATTAGTATCAGTTAGCTTCATGCATTGCTGCACTTCCACACCTGACCTATCAACGTGGTGGTC
>MDTG01022142.1_pt1 | contig 38271 bp, 40 predicted proteins | sample 811421 | NCBI WGS metagenome assembly MDTG01 (sample SAMN05326645, study PRJNA326480) | marine metagenome | isolation source: seawater | place: Pacific Ocean: South East | collected 2011
AAAATTAAACTTGCTTCTCAAGATTTAAGAAAAAGATGGAAAATGAAACAAGAAAAATTGAGTCCAAACTATACATGTAAGATAAATGATATTATAAGAGTGAAATGAAGAAAGAAAAGATTACATTCTTAAAACCAAAAGAAGGAAATTCAATAGGACAATGGTTGATTGAGCAAGGAATCTCAGCAGGGTTCCCATCACCTGCAGATGATTTTAAAGAAGTAAGAATTAGCCTAGATAGGGAGTTAGTCAAAAATAGGGATGCTACATTTTATGCGAGGGTAAGTGGAGAATCTATGGTTGGAGCAGGACTGGATGACGGGGATTTACTAATAATTGATAGATCAAAAAGTGTAGAAAATGGAAAAATTGTAATTTGCTTGATTGATGGGGAATTTACAGTAAAGAGAATAAAAAAGGAAAAAGATAGATTATACCTAATACCAGAAAATAAAAAATATAAAAAAATTGAATTAAAAGAAGGTAATGAATTAATAATTTGGGGAATTGTCACTCATGTTATAAAAACTGTTTAATCTTCGACAAATTTTTAAAAATCAAAGTACTAAAACCTCCAATTTTATTTTTTTTTATAATTTCAAAATCTTCTTTCATCTTTGGAATAATATTAGAAATTGAGTTACTATTTCCACCCATTCTCATTTTACAAAAAAATTGTGGAATATATTTGAATTGTAATTCTTTTTGTTTTAAAACTCTAATCATAAAATCATAGTCAGCAGAAATTTTATATTTTTTATTAAAATTACCATATTTATTGTAAACTGTTTTCTTTAAAAAGAATGTTGGATGAGGAGGCATCCAACCATAAGTTAGTTGTGAATATCTAAAAGGACTACTAATCCATCTTCTAATAACTTTTTTTGTATTATTAGCGCTTACATATTTTAAATTTCCATAAACACCGTCACATTCAAAATTTTTAAATGTTTTTGCAATATTTGTAATAACTGATGGATTTTCAAATAAATCATCTGAATGTAAAAATCCAACAATTTCTCCAGTAGCATAAAAAACACCTTTATTAAAAGCATCGTAAATACCCTCATCAGGCTCAGAAACAAATTTAGAAATTCCCTTTTTTAAATACTTTTTAATTATTTCAACAGTTCCATCATTAGATTTTCCATCGATAATAATATATTCAATATCGTTATAATCTTGGGATAAGCACGAATTAATTGATTCTTCAATATTAATTAGATTATTGTAAACTACTGTAATAATAGAGATTTTCATTTTTCTAAAACATAATTTTTAAGAACTAAAATATCTAAATCTGTTCTTTGAAAACAATTTATCGCTTCAATTGGTGAATTTACAACAGGCTCATTTTCATTAAAAGAAGTATTAATTAAGATTGGAATTCCTGTTATTTTATAAAATTCATTTATTAAACGATAATATCTTGGTCTAAGTGATTTTCTAACGGATTGAAGCCTCCCACTACCATCCACATGAGTTACAGCTGGTATTAATTCTCTTTTATTTTTTTTTACTTTAAGAACCCTCTCCATAAATGGCGTAAATTGATAATCTTCAAAAAATTCACTTCCATATTCTTCCAATATACTTGGTGCAAATGGTCTAAATGATTCTCGTTTCTTTATTTTTTCATTTAAAAGTTTTTGAGCGTCAGAGTTTCTAGGATCGGCTAAAATTGATCTGCTTCCTAAAGCTCTTGGTCCAAATTCAGCTTGTCCATCAAAAAATCCAACTACTTTTTCATTAGATATTTTTTCAGCTACATATTTAAATAAAACATCATCTCGGTAATAATTATATTTTATATTATTAAAATCTAAAATTTCCTTTATTTGACTATTAGTAAATTCTATTCCTAGATTAGCGTCGAACAAAGGATCAACTCTCTTTCTTCCTAAATTATTAAAAAAATGATATTGGGCTGAACCCATTGAAATCCCTGCATCATGACCAGCACTTGGGATATATAAATTTTCAAAACTGGTATTATTTAAAATTTTTCCATTGGCTACACTATTTTGAGCAACCCCTCCAGCTATACATAGGTTTTTTGATTTAGTCATTTTATAAGATTTTTCAACAATTTGAAAAATAACTTTTTCAACTGTTCGTTGTAAGCTACAAGCTAAATCCATATGAACCTGTTTAATTTTTTCGGAGCTATTTCTCTCACAATTAAATAGTAAGTTAAATTTATTAGAAAAAATTTTTGGAACAACTGGTATATTATTCTCGTAATGAATAGCGCCATTATTCAAGTTGAAAAAAGATGGATTCCAATCTAAAATTTTATCATTATCAAACCAAAAAATTGATTCGAGTTCTTTTAAATATTTGGGATTACCATAAGGTGATAAGCCCATAACCTTATACTCATCTCCATAATATGGGAAACCTAAATATTGGGTAAAGGCAGTATAAACTAAGCCCATACTTTTTGGAAAATCAACAGATTTAATTATTTCAATCTTATTATTTTTTCCTTTTCCGATCATTATTGTAGAAAAATCTCCTGAACCATCAATTGATATAATTGTGGACTCATTAAATGGACTAGAATAAAATGCAGAGGCAAGGTGAGAGCGATGATGTTCTATATATTTTATAGGCGGGCAAAATCCAAATCTATCTTCAATTAAAGCTCTAACGGATTTTAAATCATTACGATTTAAAAATCTCTGAAAAAGCATATTCTTTGCTGATTTTATTTTTGAAAAGGAATAAAAAATTTTTCTAAAAAATTTGGCTTTAGGGTCTCTACCTATGCATATAAAATCAATATCTGTTATTGATTTTTTTGAAAAATTTAAACAAAAATTAATAGACTCTAATGGAAAACCTGCCCAATGCTTAATTCTTTTAAATCTTTCTTCTTCAGTTGCACATAAAATTTTCCCATCTGACAATAAAGCGGCAGAAGAGTCCGCATGAAAACAATTTACACCAATAATATTCATAATTTAAAATTGAAAATAAATAAACTGAGATTTTGTTTCAAGAAAAACAAAAATAAAGAAAATTATTACTCCAAAAAAAACAATTTTTATTGCCAAATTTTTTCTCAGGTCTTCTATAAATTTAAGCTTAGTTTTTAAAATTATATAATAGGAATTTAATAGAATTAATAAAGAAAACACTATGAGATATATATTTTCTCTAAGATTTAAAGAAAAGCCATTTTCTAGGGTTAAAATATTTTTAAAAGAAATTATTAAATCATTTAAATTTTCAACTCTAAAAGAAATCCATGAAAACATTATTAAGTTTGTGATTATAAACCATTTTATAAATTTTGGTATAGGTCTAAAATTAAATTTGATCCAAAATGATTGTATTTTTCTTTCAAAGAAAATATAAAAAGCATGCGTTAATCCCCATATTGCAAAATTCCAATCAGATCCATGCCAAAAACCCATAATTATCCATGTCGAAAATAAGGCAAAGATTCTTTTATTCTCATTAATTTTTTCTAGAGTATGTCCGATTCCGTCTTTTGCGCTGCTTGTTATAATTTTTGTTCCTGTAAGTGGGAGATAAAGATAATCCCTTATCCAAGCGGATAGAGATATATGCCATCTTTTCCAGAATTCCTTAAATGACAATGAAATATATGGAAAATTAAAGTTTTCAGGAATCTTTACACCTAGACATAAGGCTGAACCTATTGCAATATGTGAGTATGCTGAAAAATCAAAATATATTTGAAATCCAAATAAATATCCTATAGTCATTAGATCAATTATTGAAAAGTAATTGAAATCTTGAGAAAAGGCATAGTCAACTAATGGGGAGATATTATCAGCTAAAACAACTTTTAAAAACAATCCATATACAATTCTCTTTATACCAATAAATAATAAATCTAAATCTAATTTATGTTTTATGCCCACCTGAGGGAGAAACTCATTAGCTCTTTGTATTGGACCAGCTACAAGTTTAGGGAAAAAAGCAACAAATAATGCATACTTAATAAAACTTTTCTCAGGCTTTAATATTCCTCTGTATACATCCACAGAATAGCTGATAGTTTCAAAAGTATAAAAACTAATCCCAAATGGTAAAATAATATTTAGAATTTCAAACTGTTTACTTCCACCAAATAAAGTTATAAGCCCATTAATATTTTCTGTAAAAAAAAGTAAATATTTAAAGTAAAATAATAAACCCAGGTTTACAATTATACTGATGGATAGAAAAACTAATTTGTGTTTGTTTTTTTTTGAGTTATGAATTTTATTTGAAACTATATAGTCAGTAATACCTGAAATAATTAATAAAATTGAGTATTTCCAATTCCAACAAGCATAAAAAAAGAAGCTTGAAAATAATATTAAATACTGTCTTGCTTTTAATTTTAAATTATAATAAAATAAAACAACAGCGAATAAAAAAAGTAAATATGTGATTGAGTTAAATTCCAATTAATTTTTAATAAAATTTAAAATGATTTCCGAAAATAAATCATGGCCGTTAAATTGAAAGTGCATAAAATCTATTTCTGATTGTGATGACAGATTCGTTCCTTGTTTCGTTCCCCAAAATTCATTAGGTATTATCTTTTCAAAATTTTTATATTTCACGTTTTCAAAATCCATATCTAGGGATTTTACTTCATCTTTAAATTTAGAATATTCAATCAAATCATAAGGTAAATTATAATCCTGTCTGATTGGAGGTATATATAAAAGCACTTCAATATTTCTTTCTTTACTTAGCTCAATTATTTTTCTTAAGCTGAATAAATTATCATCATATGATGATTTTATTAAATTTCTTTTTGATGTTGGTGATATGTTAAAAATTGTGTTTCTTAAATTATACAAATTAACATAAATTGAAGTTTTTACTTTTTGTCTTTTTTCCCAAAATATAAAGTTATTATTTAAGAAATTTTCAATGCGATTTTCTATTTTTTTTCCAAAACTTATGTTATTGTTTTCGTCTTTTTTAAGACTGATTGCTCTGTTAATCTTTTTTGATACTTTGTCATCACTTTTTAATAAAAAAGACTTTATTTCAAAGAAATCTATTAACTCATCTCTAATTCCTGTTTCTCTCATGTCATCAAAAAAAACAGGAATTAATATTTTATTTATATCGACATTATTATTAATCCAAAAATTAAATAAAAGCCATATTTCTTGTAAATTGATGTTAGGTAGGGTGTTAGCTAATAAATCTATACTTTGATCTTTTATTGCTGCTAATCCAATAAAATTTTTTTGTCCATCTTCATACTGGTTAATTGACTGAGTTTGACTATTGCCAAAATGGAAAACCAAATCTTTTTTAGAGTTAATAGATTCTAGTAATTTTGAGACATTGTTGTCATTAATACCAATTGAATGAATTAATTTATTTTGTGAATTGTAGGCTAGTACATCTGTTGTCTCAATAGATGCAGGATCAATCGTGTTTATTGATGATACATAATTAAAGATAGAGAAAGATAAAATTAGTGTAATTACTATTTTATAAAATCTATTCATATTCTTAAAATTTTTCTTCCCTTAATCCTATGAACTAATAACCATATTTTTGGGCTAATCTTCAACGTCCAATATAACACAAGAAAAACTAAACTATAATTTTTTGCTTTATTCATGTTTTTTACAGCTTTTTTAATTTCACCTTTTTTTGATAAAAATAAAGCATCGTAATAATAGGATTTGTAATACGCATATTTAAAATATTTTGTAGAATCAACATCAACTAAACATTTAATTTTTTTCATAATATATCTTCTTTCTTTAGCACCAATATCCAAATTATTTGATGTTAAGCTCATATCATGAATCCTATATTTACTGAATATTTTTCCAACAGAGATGATTTTTCCTTGAAAAGCAGCTAGTTGAGCGACAATATCAAATTCTTCGCAACATTTAATTTTGTTATCAAAATTAATTTTATAAGAAGTAATTACTTTTCTACTAATACACATCGATGGAACATTTACATCAAAATTTCTTAGTAGTTGGTCTAACTTTACACAAAGATTATTTTTGGGGGTATATTTATTAATATTTTTTTCATTTACATCAATATATTGAACACCACCATAAAGAATATCAAATTTATAATCTTTATAACATTGAACATAATATTCTATTGCATCTGATTCAATTAAATCATCAACATCCAAAAAACAAATTAATTCTCCATTGGATTTATTAACTGCTTCAGCTCGAGCTCCTCCTAAATTAATATTATTCGTTCTTTTAATTATTGTTATTTTTTTACTTTGGAAATGTTCAACAATTTTGATTGAGTTATCTGTAGATGCATTGTCATAAAAAATTATTTCAAATTTTTGATAAGAAGAGTAAAGTATTGATTCGATACATTTTCTCAAAAATTTCTCTCCGTTGTAGCAATTTACAATTACAGAAACGAGTGGTAATTTTGAATCAGTATTTTTTTTCATAAAAGTTTAAATACCATCTAACCGTATTTTCAATTCCAGCCTCAAAACTTATATTTGGAACCCACCCCAATTCTTTTTTAATTTTTGTTGAATCAATAGCATACCTCAAATCATGACCAGGTCTATCTTTTACATAAGAAATTAATTTTTTTGAGTAGCCTACTTTGTTGCCTAAAATTTTATCAATAGTATCAATAAGAATGTTAACTAGATCAACATTTGTTAATTCATTATATCCTCCAACATTATAAGTTTCCCCATACTTAGTGGAATTGAATATTATATCAATTGCATCTACATGGTTTTCAACATAAAGCCAGTCTCTTATGTTTTTTCCATCACCATATATTGGTATATTATTGCCGTCTATAATGTTTTTTATTACTACAGGGATTAACTTTTCTGGATATTGATTAGGTCCAAAGTTATTCGAACAATTCGAAATTAAAGTTGGAAGACCATATGTGTCATTAAATGACCTAACAAAATGGTCGCTAGATGCTTTTGATGCTGAATATGGTGAATGGGGATCATAAGGAGTTGTTTCTTTAAATAACCCCGTTTTCCCTAAAGAGCCATAAACCTCGTCCGTAGATATATGATAAAATAATTTATTTTTAAAATTATTTTTCCAGTAAGTTTTTGCTGCATTCAAAAGTGATAATGTTCCTAAAACATTTGATTTTGCAAAGATAAAAGGATCCTCAATTGATCTATCCACATGGGATTCAGCAGCTAAATTAATGATATGGGATATTTTATAACTTTCAAATATTTTTAGAATTTTATCATAATTACATATATCAACATTTTCAAAAAAATAATTTTTTTTATTTTGAACTTCAACTACATTTTTAAGATCACCAGCGTATGTTAGTTTATCTATGTTAATAATATTGTATTTTGGATATTTACTAACAAATCTTTTTACCACATGAGATCCAATAAAACCTGCTCCACCAGTTATTAAAATATTTTTGCTCATAAAACTTTATTTTTTAAATATTTTCCATAATTAGATTTTTCTAGAGGTTTTATTAAACTTATTAGTTGATTACTATCAATAAATCCCATCTTATATGCAATTTCCTCTAAACATGCTATTTTAAAACCTTGCATTTTTTCTACATTATGAATAAAATTGGAAGCTTCTAAAAGAGAGTCATGAGTTCCTGTATCCATCCATGCAAAACCTCTACCTAATATTTCAACTTTAATCTTTTTTTCATTAAGGTAATTCATATTTAAGGATGTAATTTCTAACTCTCCTCTTTCACTAGGGATAACTTCTTTGGCTTTTTTGATGACATTATTTGGGTAAAAATATAATCCAACAACAGCATAATTACTATCAGTTTTCTGAGGTTTTTCAATAATTTGAGTTACATTTCCATTTGAGTCAAAGCTCACAACTCCGTATCTTTCTGGATCATCAACATAATATCCAAAAACAACAGCTTTTTTATTTACTGTAACTTCATGAACAGATTTTTTTAAAATTGACCTAAAACCTTTACCATAAAATAGATTATCACCAAGTATTAACGCTACATCATCATTTCCAATAAATTTTTTTCCAATTATGAAAGCCTCTGCTAGCCCATTAGGTTCCTTTTGTAATTCATAATAAAATTTTAGACCCAGTTCAGATCCATCACCAAGTAATTTCTTAAAACTCGATAAATCATGTGGGGTTGAAATTATTAAAATTTCTTTTATTCCAGCTAGCATTAAAACTGAAATTGGGTAATAAACCATTGGTTTGTCATATATACTTAGAAGTTGTTTTGAAACACCTTTGGTTATTGGGTATAGTCTAGTTCCAGAGCCTCCAGCTAATACAATACCTTTCATGATTTAATTCTAAATTTAGTTTGAATAGTTAGAGAAACAACTAGTATTGTAATAAAACCATGAATTAAAGTTTTTAGGAAATAATCATAACCAAAAAAAATAAAAAAACTCATTAATTGAATAATTAAAAAAACAAAAATCATGTTAGAAAATAACGTATTTCTATGGTTAAATATTCTAATAAGAAAATCGTAAAAATATAAAATCATAAGAGAAATAATTATTGCGCCAAATATACCAAAATAAAGTACATTAAAATCTAAAAATGTTGAATTATAAGAGGACCAATCATTTATTAAATTTGATTTTGATAGATCTTCATTTAAACTTCTCAAATATGTATTTGAAGTTAAAACCTCATCAAATAAATTTAGTGGAAAAGTTATATTAATAAAGCTTTTTATAAAATTTATAAAGTTTAGGTTTTGATCAAAAAATAAATTATTATATAAATCATTATAAATGACATAAGAGTAATCAATCATTTTTAATCTATTTACAATCTGCAATATTAAAAACTCGAAATAATTTGAACCTATTGAATACTCTGAGAAAATTATATTAAAACTGAAAGAATTATAATAACCAGTATCCTTCATTACTCTAAAAATGGTTGCTACAGGGAATGATATCAAAGCAAATAAAAATAAAGCAAAGTAATTAAGGATAGATTTAAATTTAAGAAAGTAATCTTTATAAATAAGACAACTGAGAATAAAATAATAAATCAAAACATTAAAAATACCACTTCTACTTCCAAAATAAATTGAGTTAATAATATAAATTAAAATATATGATAAGAAAAAAATGAAAATTTTATTTTTTTCTTCACTTATTAAATAAAAGTAAATAACAAAAATTAATATGGTTTGTGGATTAAAAATTAAATAGAAGAAAGGGTAAAAAAATACTTCAAAATATGTAAAAACCACATTACTTATAAGTAATAAATTAAAAAATAAAAAAACATATTGGTCAATTTTTAGATTCTGTTTTTTAAATATTTCCGTATTGAGTGAAATTTTATGAATAATAAAATTACTACAAAAAAGAAATATAAATACAGCTAAAAAACTAGAAAAAAATCCAAATTCTAGATACTGATATTTAGGAATTATTAATTGGACTTTTTCGGAAAAGAATGATGCATACAAAAAAGGAATAAAATATATAATAACATATAAATAAAATGACAAAAAGCCATACAATGGATTTTTTTTAAAAAATATTTTATTTAAAAATGTAAATAAAATTGTTATAGATAAGACTATCCATCCATCTAATTGACTTGACAACGTATATCCATCCGTCATTAATATATATAAAAAAAATATTGACAATGATGAATTAAAAAGAAAAATAAGCCTTGAAAATTTCACCTTTTTACAATTTGTTTAATGAGTTTAAAAATTTCAACACTTTTAAATCCGGTTAAGAAAGTGATTTTTAAAGTTAAATTGCCTATTATAATCAAGTATATAAAAAAAGAAACGGCTACAAGAATTAATTTAGATTGTATATAAAAACTTAATATAAATTTTAAGGAATAAATAACTGCAAACAACAAAATTAAAATAAAAATTTGGTGATTAACTAAGTAAAAAAAATTATAATTAATTTTTTTCGTAATAAAATAGGTTCTAATATTTGTTGATAAAATATTTGATATAACTAAACTTAATGAAAGGCCTATACTACCTAGGTTATATCCGTAGTAATCATTGGGAGCAACTAAAATCCATGTAAACATAAGACTCAGTAATGATGTGATCACGGTTATATTTCTTAATAGCTTAGTTTGACCAGCAGCAAGAAAATATGATCCGGTGTACTGACCATAAACTTGATGCATTGGGTATAATGCAAGAATTGCAATTGACATAGTTGCATACTCATATTGACTATCAAAAACAATAAAATTTATTTCTTTTGAAAAACAACAAATGAAAACAGAAATAATTCCAACTAAAAAATACATTGATTTAATAGATCTTGTCAATAGATATTTTACTTCTGAAATATTATTATTTTTTACGCTTACTGCTATTTCCCTTAGCAATAAAGATGTTAGGGCACTTGCTACTATTAAACCTAAAGAACTAATTCTTAAACCTAAACTATAAAAGCCTTGTTCAATTGAACCTCCATAATTTTGAAGTATCCACCTTTCAATAATAACTACTAAGCTTGAAAATATTGTCATAACTAACAATGGATTGCAATAATCCCAAAATTCAATTTTTAATTTTTTTGTTTTTGTTATTATTGTTTTAAAAGAATAAAGTTTTTTAAAATTTTTTATTATTAAATAAATGCAGAATATTAATAATAAAAAGATTATAAATAACTCTTTTAAATAAAGTGTAGTAATATTTAAAAAATCTAAATAAAATAATGACATAACAATTATTAGGCCCAAACCTTTAATAATTGTTATTGAAAACTCACTTTTTACAGTTATAGAGTAAGCATCACAAGTTTCTCTAACAGAATTAAAAACATATAGTGATATTCCATAAATAATTCCTAAATAAACATAAACTTGACCATCCAATAATTCATATTCACCTAAAAAATTAAGACCAATTAGGGAAATTACAGCATAACTTAAAGTTATGATTATTATGATTTTAAAATAAAAATTAATTAAACCTATATCATTTGGCCTCTGGGAAATTTTTGTGAAAAATGCACCATTGGTGCCAAAACCAATAATAGAGGTTAGATGTTGTGTATTTGAATTAATTAATTCAAAAATTCCAAAATTTGAAGGTCCTAAAGATGTAGGAATAACGTAGGCAAATACTAGATTGTATAGTGTGGTAAAAAAATTTGTAAAGATTTTTGCTATAAACCTTGGAGCTAAATTATACACCCAATTTAAAATTTAATTTCATTTTGATTAGAGATATATACATATTTTTTCACAAATAATTTTAAAGTATTTTGTGTTTTTGAATCATAAAACCAATTAGAAATATTGGTATTTTTTATAAATTCTAATACTCTAGAATATTCATAAAATATCAAATTACATTCTTTCATTTTGTGTATAATTAGTTCTGCTTCTTCAGAGTAATCAATTTTCTTATTTAAAACTAAAATAAATGGAAAATTAGCATATGATAACTCCAAAATCCCAGTTGAAAAATATGTTAGAATAAATAATTTTGACCTTTCTAAAATTCTATTTGTTCTCTTACCGAATGCCCATGTTTTGGTTCTTTTATAATTTTGGCGAAAATAATTTTCATAATTAAATGAAAGTTTGTGAGGATATAACTGAATCTTGAAAATATTTTTGGAATCATTGGAGTTCTCTATCATATTCAAAAAATTTAGAATATCACTTATATATAAAAACATATTTTTTGAGCTAATATCAGATGATGGAAAATACTCAGAATATGAATTATCTATTAGTTGAATTGTTATGATCTTATTATTGGCTTTGTAACTGCGTTTACTTAGTTTTCTGTAAAAGTTAAAGTTTAATACATTTTCTTTAAAATTACTATTAGTTCCTTTGGATAAGCCTGCACTTATAAAATTATCAGATAATTTTCTCTCGATATATTCAGCAAAGAAGAATTTGTGTATTTTATATCCTCCTCCATGTTGTATGTAATAAAGCTCTGATCCACGAATATGATTTTCAGCAATGTAAAGATTAAATAAATAACTATTGTAAACATCTGATGAATAAATTTTTTTTATTCCGTTGGGTAAATTAGTAAGTCTGAATATTTTTTGGTAATATTTTGGACTAATTTTATAAATGTTTGGAAACAATAAATTTAATAAGTTGATGAAGTTCTTGGGTAATTTTTCTTTATCAATATCAAAATTATATGGTGTTTTATCCTTTACAAAAAACTTTAAAACTTTGTCATCAATAGTGCTTTTAAAGAAAAGCTTTTTGGAAAAAAGATTGAATAATAAAACTTTAAATTTTGATTTCTTATATCCAATAATAATTTTTTCCTTTTTTAAGAAATTAAAATTCAGAGTACTATAAAACAAAAACTTAATAGTTTCTCTTAGGTTAAATTGATTTTTGTTTTTATTGTAAATTTTATTTTTTTCTGTTGAATAAATAACTTGATTTCTAATAAATTTAAATTTAGGATCATTTTCAATTATGTACTGGAAAATAAACTGAGACCCAATTCTAGTGCTTAAGAAACTATACAAATCATTGTTTGATATTATTTTTGGAAAATCAATTACACTGAATAATATTTTTGTTTTGGTTTGTTTTCTAGAAATATAATTTGAAATATATTGGATATCATCAAGTACATGAAAATATATGGTTGATAGCATTATAGCTGGATGATTTAATATTATTTCATAATACTTAACTGGGTGACTTTTTGTGTTTTTTTTGTTAAAATATTTGGCTAAGAACTTAACTAGATTCGAATAATTATATAAGATTTCTTTATTTAACTTTTTTTTATTTTTTACGTGATCCCTTTTGTCAATGTTAATTAATTCGTGTTCTGAAAAGTACAAGTTTGGTAGCCAAAAAGTATTTAGGTGAATTATTTTTTTAAAATCTCCAGCATACTTTAATGAGTAGTCCGTGTATATAAATAAATTCAAAACTTGATTTTTACCAAGTAAATGGTATAGTACTATTTTTTATCTCCAAATTTAAACATTCATTGGGATCATGAGTTATATCGATTAGGTTGGACAAAATAGCTTGCTCTTTACTAACACATTTAAAACTATACCAAATGTTTGGGGGAATTGTTAATAAAAAATAGTTTTCTATATTATTTAAAATTAATTCATCAAAATGTTTATATGAATTTGAAAACTCTCTATTATCATATAAAACAAATTTAATTTCACCGTTTGGAACACAAATATTTTGGGTTGTTAGTTTGTGACATTTCCATCCTTTTATTACACCAGGTTTGATTTTTGAAAAATAAACCTCTGCAAAATTTTTAAAACTTGCTGAGTTTTTATTAATGAAATGTAGGACTTCACCTTTTTTGTCACTAAACTTTTTGAGCTCCGTTAACTTAATACCCTCAATATTCAAGTTCATTTTACCCAACATAAGTTGTTTGATTCAGCAATTTTACAATATTCATCTATTTGATCCATTGTAATGTTGAATGTTTCTTTTTCATTAAAGTAAAAATCTTCATACCACGATGCTGTGAATCTAATAGTCTCATCAAAACTAAGTGTAGGAAACCAGTTCAATAATATATTAGCTCTATCACAACAAAGTTTTAAAAGATTTGATTCGTGATTAGATTTATTTTTTGAAATATTTTCCCATAATGATTTGTGAGGCCAGTATTTAATGAATTTTTCAATTAATTCTCCAACATTTTTATTTACAGTAGAGTCAGGTCCAAAGTTGAATGATGTATTATGAATTAGATTATTGGAATAAAGGTTAGACCCCAAAAGAAGATAACCACTCAAAGGCTCTAATACATGTTGCCAGGGTCTTGTACTTAATGGATTTCTTATTTTAACTGTTTTATTTGAAACCCAAGATTTAACTATATCTGGTATAATTCTATTTTCTGCCCAATCACCTCCACCAATTACATTACCTGCTCTTACAGATGCAATATTTGGATAATTGGTGTTTTTAAAAAAAGACTCCATGTATGAATAAATTACCAGCTCAGCTGCTCCTTTAGAACCACTGTAAGGGTCCTCCCCACCCAAAATATCATCTTCTCTGTATCCAAATTCCCATTCAACATTTCTATATGCTTTATCACTCGTTATAAAGATACATACCTTGATAACATTACTTAACTTTCTAACTATTTCAGCTATATTTAAGGTTCCAATAACATTAGTGTTAAATGTTGCTAAAGGATCTTCAAACGACTTAATAACCAATGGTTGAGCAGCTAAATGAAAAATAAATTCAGGTTTTTCCGTTTTACATACATTAAATAAATTTGAGAAATCGCATACATCTCCTATGTAATGTTTAATTTTAGAATCTATATTTAATTCCTTAAAATGTGAAGGTTTTGTTGGAATATCAACAGAGTACCCAACTACATTAGCTCCTAGTTTAATCAACCATGCTGATAACCAACTTCCTTTAAAGCCAGTATGTCCAGTTATAAGTACTTTTTTATTTTTATATATATTATTAAACATCTCTCCATATTTTCCATGGGGCTTTATCCTGTTCCCATAAATTATTTAAAATATTTTTATCCCTAAGAGTGTCCATAGGCATCCAAAAGTTTGGATGTTTGAAAGTAAATATTTCACCATCAATAGCCATGTTTTTTAGTGGATTTTGCTCAAAAATAGTTTTATCTCCATCTTTTATATAATCTAAAACTTTATTTTCACAAACGAAAAAACCAGCATTAACCCAACTACCATCACCTTTTGGTTTTTCACTAAATTTAATAACTTTATCACCAACCAAATCTAATGCTCCAAACCTACCATCTGGTTGTGCTGAAGTAAGGGTAAGTAATTTATCATGTGATTTATGAAATTTAATTAATTTAGAAATATTAACATTAGCAACCCCATCACCGTATGTGAGTAAAAAAGGCTCACCGTTAATAATTTTTTCAGCTCTTTTTATTCTTCCTCCGGTCATCGTATTTAATCCAGTATCAATTAAGGTAACCTTCCAAGGCTCTATTTTATTATTAATTAAGGAAAGGCTATTATCTCTTAAATCGATTTCAAAGTCATTATGATGAAGAAAATAATTTTTAAAATATTCTTTTATGTAATAACCCTTGTAACCCAGGAGAATGACAAAATCATTAATACCATAATGTGAATATATTTTCATAATATGCCATAATATTGGTTTAGTACCTATTTGAACCATAGGTTTAGGTCTGAGATCAGTCTCCTCACTCAATCTTGAACCAAATCCTCCTGCTAAAATTAATGCTTTCATTATATGTTATTTAAAGTTTTACAGATGAAATCCAATTCATTATCTGTTATTTCTGGGTGTAGTGGTAATGTAAACAATTTTTGATAAATATTCTCACATACCTTTAATGAATTACCATTATCATAATAATTGAGTAAATGATTTGGTTTGTAATGTAATCCAAATTGAATATTATTCGATTGAAATTTTTTTATTAATTTTTTTCTAATATTGTTATGAACCAATATTGGGAAAATGTGTGGAATAATATTTTCAAAATTTACATTTATAAGTTTTATATTTTTATTTTCAGAAAGTTTTTTAACATAATATTTTGCTATTTTTTTTCTTCTTGGTCCGAATTCATTATCGAGCCTCTTGAGCTGAACTCTCCCAATAGCTGCAAAAATATTACTCATGTGATATCTGTAACCTTGATAATAAACCTCGAATTCCCAGCTTCTATTTCCTGAGTATCTTTTTTCTGAATCTTTATGAACACCTAATAATCTTGAGTCTCTAACTTTACTAATGACTTTTAAGTCCTTAGAAAAAATTGCACCACCCTCACCAGACGTAATATTCTTAATACCATCAAAGCTAAAACAGATAATATCCCCTTGAGCCCCAATTTTAATACCATTATAATTACATCCAAATGCATGAGCTGCATCTTCAATCACTCTTAAATTATTCTCTAAAGAAAATGAGTAAATATTTTCTAATATATTAACATTACTTGCATAATGAACAGGTATAATAACTTTGGTTTTACTAGTAATTTTTTTTCTTGCATCATTTAGATCAATTAACAATGTTTTTTCATCAACGTCACAAGAAATTGGAATACATCCTGCAGCAGAAATAGCTTGATAAGTTGAAACATATGTCAAAGAAGGAACTAAAACTTCATCACCTGGATTAGTTATTGCCTCAATAGATAAATGTAGAGCTGCTGTACCAGAGCTTACGCAAACACACTTGTATTCCGAGTTTTGAATATATTCTTCCAATTCATTTTCAAAAAGCATGACTTCTTGACCCATGCCTAAGTATCCAATGTTTTCTATAACATTTTTGACAGCTGAGCTTTCTTTGGATCCAACTATTGATTTTGAAAGTCTAATCATTTATTTTTTAATTATTTTCCATCTAAGGAATTCATATAATTTTCTTAGAATTGATTTTGAGAATAATTTTTTATCTAAATCTTTATACATTAGATTACTCTTTTTTACTGCACTTAAAAACTTTAATGTTACTTCACTAATTCTATGATTATTGTTAAAATATTCATAAGATAAATATCCTATTTTTTTTGAATCTTTGAGGACCATATTTAATATATTTTGAAGGCTATCATTATTACGTTGGCAATCCTTGTCTGATATTTCATGACCTAAATCGTAATCTTTGTTCATAAAAATAAATTTGTATTTATAGTCATTTTTTATCGGTTTGTAACTGTAATCTAGTGATACTGTGGGAATTGATAAACTAGATGATTCTAAAATTGATGTACCCATTCCAAAAAATAAATCTGTGTTGTTCAATAATATTTTTGTCAATTTTTTATTTTCTATATTTCCATATTTATTTAACGAAAATTTTGAATGTGTGATTTTAATTTTATTCAGCTTAGATGAATACGGTCCATCACCAACAACATTAAAAATCATTTTTAAATTCATTTTACTTGATAATCTAATTAAATTTTTAATTGTATATAATAATATGTGAATTTTAAAATCGCATAATCGACCTACCCAAGTAATATTAATAAGTTTTTTATCTAAATTATTACTATTTTTTTTTGATTGGCTTGGAATACCAACAGGTAAAAAACTTTCTGTATTAAATTGACTAAATAAATATTTATTTGTATTTAAAAGATTAGAATTATCCATAAAATAAATTGCATTTTTTTCAATACAAGTATTCACAAATTTTTTTACTTTATTTATCTTTTTTTTGAATAAAAAGCTCAGAAAACTATAATAAATAAAGTTTTTCTCAAGTTGCCTTAGAATAGGAAATGGTAATAATACTGGTGTCAAATTATCAGGATGTAAATTCCAAAAAAAAAACTTTTGATTTTTCACTCAACCTTAATTCTGGTCTAATTGAGAATGGCAAAATACTTTGCATAATAACAATTGATTTATTGGGTATAATTATTTGTCTTCCATCCTCAAAAATATTATGAGAAATATATTTTGATTTTTTTACGTTTTTTGCCATTGCACCATTTTTATAATCAACTATGACTGAGGAAATTTTATTAATTGCCAATTCATTTGCCATTCTAGCAAAAAGCATAGGGACACCACTCTCTAACCTGTAAGGAAAAAAAAAATAGAATTTATTCAAATACAAAATCTTTTAAGTTTTTGCTCAATAAAATTAATATCAGATTCAATTTCATAGTTTTTATGGATTCCAATATTTTTCATTGATTTAGAAATATCGTAATTAGAAAAATTATTATCATTTTTAATTTCAAGGAAACTTATAATTTTTCTTGCATTGAAATCATAATTGTTTATTAGATCTTCAAATCTAAGATTTAAAACATTAGAACTGTCGCAAGAATTATTATTTCTTGATTTCTTAAAATATTCAATAAATGATTGAGGGTCAAATAATACATCCTTCGACTTCTTATAATCAACATATATATCTCTTGGATCACGATCAACAACTATTAGTTTAGCGTTTGTAAACATCCAAGAAAACTCTTTCCAATCGGCAGGGTCAATTGCTTGATCTAAAATTACATAATTCTTAGTAGTCAGTGATTCACAAAAATTATTAATAAAGCTTTGAATTTCTTTTTTAAAAAATTCATTTTCTGGTCTAATATAATATTTTTTAAAACGATAATTTAAACCTATTTTTCTATAAAATTTCCAAAGGATATTTTGAAAAAAATTGTTTTCATAGTTAAAAACAAATGCGTCTGACAGATAACTAATTTCTGAAATATTATTTACAAAATTCTTATATATCTTGGTGAATGAGTTGTTTGAATTCAAATCATAATTCATCCCATATTTAATAAAATTTTTTCTAGCTAAGATCAAACATAGTCTATTAAACTTTTCTAAGGTAATTCCGTAATTAAATGAATTTTTAGAATTATATAAGTCTATTAAACCATTTTTGTCTTTAATAAATCTTGTTTCAATTGGGAAATGATAAAATTCATCTAAACTTTTTAGAATATCAATTAGTAAACCAGATCCTGACCATCCATAACCTGAAACCAAAACAATTTTTTTATTATTTACCATAAAAAAAATCTTGAGTATTCAGAGTCTTGTAATTTTCTCGGATTGTTCGATAATCTTTCAACATTGACTTTTAGTTTGGATTTCAACTCATCTTTAGAAATACCTAAATCTCTTAAATTTAATTTTACTCCAATTTTTTTTGAAAAATCTGACATTTTTTTAATAAAATCTTCAGGATTATTTGCAGAAAATAGAGATAAAATACTATCAATACTTTTTTTTACATAAATAGCTCCTCTTTTGTCTAAACAATCTGTATTATTAACTCCATAGTTATATTTCAGAAAGTATGGTAATGATAAAAAAACAGCATGACCGTGGGGAATACTAAAATTTGTAGTTATTGAGTATGAAAAAGCGTGTGGTGCTGTTGTTTTAGTAATATTGATTGCTTTTCCTGCTAAGTTAGCCGCAATCAGCATTAATTCTCTAGATTCTATATCATTTTCAATAGCCTTTGGAAGATTATCATATATTAACGTGATTGCATCTTGTGAATATTTTTTTGAAATATCATTTGAGTTAATACTCCAATATGATTCAATTGCTTGTGATAAAGCATCTAGACCACTACAAGCTGTTTGGTATTGGGGATTGGAATGAGTCAAAGTTGAGTTTAAAACAACTAGATCAGGTAATAGTTTTTTGTGTAGAATAGAATATTTAATATTTTTTACATATACAACTGAAAAGTTGGTAGACTCACTTCCAGAACCAGCAGTCGTAGGTACTGATATTAATGGAATAATATGATTAATATCAATTGCATTTTTTTTTATTGAACTTTCATAAAGTTTTTTTGGAGTTTCAATTAATGCTTTTGTTATTTTTGCCATATCCAATACACTTCCACCTCCAATAGAAATAATTGCATGACAGTCATTACTCTTGTAATGTTTAATACAGTTAACTGCATCATCAAGTTTTGGATTGGTGGTAAAATCTGAAAATCTAAAAAATTTAACCTGATTACAGCTATTTTTTAATTCATCAATAAAATCAGATGCTCCGCTTGCTGTGAATGATTTATTTCCGGTAATCAAAGAAAATCTTTTAATTTTATTATCATTAATAAATGATTTAATTTTATTAAAATAATTATCCGTAATTATTATTTGATTACTCATTTAAAAAATCTGTAAATAATTTTTTGTTTATCGTTGGTGAATTAGTTGGTCTACCTAAATCAGGTCTACTTCCTTTATTAACACAAACCTCCAAAAAAACTGTGCTTTTAATATTACTAATTTTAGCTAATTCAATATCTAATTTTGATTTAGTTTTAACTGACTTTACATATTTATATCCACAGGATTTAGCAATTTTACAAAAATCAATTTTAAAACCCACAGTTGGTTGACCACCAACTGAATCATGAGCTCCGTTATTAATAACTATGTGCCTAAAATTATGCAACTTTGGAAAATTTGCAATAGATGATAAATTCCCCATATGCATAATAACAGAACCATCCCCATCTATACAATAAACATTCCTGTCCTTTTTAACTAAAGCAATTCCCAATGCAATTGAGCTAGTGTGTCCCATAGATCCTACGGTCAAAAAATCTTTTTTATGACTCATTTTGTTTTTAACTCTACATTCAAATAATTCTCTGGAGGTTTTACCAGTTGTTGAAATTATAATATCCTTGTCCTTAAAACTTTTAATCAAACAATTTATAACATCCTCTCTATTCATCTGAAAATTCGTAGAGATCTTATTTTTAAGTTCATATTTTTCAAAACTATTTTTCTTAACAAGCAAAGCAAAAGGTTTTGATTTTCTTTTGGAAATTTTTACAGAATCTGATATAATTTTTTTAAAGTCAGAATCTTTATCCAACACTCTGTAGGGAATTTTCATTGATTTAAGAATATCCTCACTTATCATTCCTTGTCTTAAATGTTGAGGTTCATCTTTTAATCCTGGCTCACCTCTCCATCCTATCATTAATACCATCGGAATTCCATATACCATATCATCAGCCAATGACATCAAAGGATTAACAGTATTTCCAAATCCCGAGTTTTGCATATATACAAGAGGAATATTTCCTGTGGATAAATAATTGCCAACAGCCAGGGCTATAGATGAACCTTCATTAGCTGCAATTATGTGATTTTCGTCATTTACATTATCAAATAAATATGAACAGAAATCTTTTAGAAGAGAATCTGGAACACCTGTAAAAAAGTTAATCTTTTCAGTCTTTAAATGATCAAAAAAATCCCTCGTATTTATCATTTTGTTCCTGGGATTAATTCTAAAATTTCTTTAATTGACATTGTTAGTTCATTTGCATCTGATGACCTTGAATTATTAAGAATAGATTTTGCAACATCAACCATTGCTGGATAAGAAGATCTAAGCATATGATTAGCATATATAACTATATTAGCACCCCATTTAATAAAATCACTTTCCTTAATATGATTATATGTTGAAGGTACTAGTACTAAAGGGGTTTCATTATCGATTTTTCTAAATTTTTCACAAAATTCTTTAATATCATTTCCGCTTTTTTCTTTGCTATGTATCATAATTCCATCAGCTCCTGATTTAACATAAGCTAAAGATCTCTCCATCGCATCTTTGATATCCTTTCCTAAAATAAAACTCTCAACTCTAGCAATAATCATAAAATCATCTGTTACTTGTGATTGTTTTCCTAGTTGGATTTTTGTAGAAAAATTTTCAATTGAGTCTTGATATTGAGGAACATCTGTACCAAACAATGAATTCTTTTTTAATCCAACTTTGTCTTCGATAATTATAGCCGAAATACCATTTCTTTCTAAAGTCCTAACAACAAATTTAAAATGTTCAATTTTCCCGCCTGTATCACCATCATAAATTATTGGCTTGGTTGTACATTCAAGTGTATCAATTAGTCCATTCATTCTATTTGTTATGTCAACAGCTTCGATATCAGGTTTTCCTCTTGACGTTGAGTCGGTTAAACTACTTGACCACATACCATCAAATTCTAAAATTTTGCCGTCTTTTTCAATCTTAATTTTTTCAGCAATTAGTCCTGTTAATCCACTGTGAGATTCAAGAATTCTTACAATTTTTTTGGCTTTAATCAATCTTCTAAGTGACTTTAATCTTATATCAGGTGTTGTTCCTATTTCCTTAATTTTTTCATTTAAAATTGTTGAAGAAATTCCTTTTGTATATGGAACATCAATCACTTTACCACCCCATTCAGATAGTATTTCAATAACTTTATTTCTTGTATTCATTTGTACACCCTCCTTCCAGTCATCACCATGTACAACAAAATCTGGTTTTTCTAATTTCAAGTTTTTTGTGTAGTCTAATTCGAGCTGAGGAATTACCTTGTGAACCCCTTTAATGCTGCTAATTATTTCTTTTCTTTGTTTATATTCAAGAAAAGGTAATCTTTTATAAGAAGCAATTGCTTCATCAGTTAGAACACCTACCGTAACCTCACCTAATTTAACCCCTTCATTAATAATATTTAGGTGTCCTGAGTGAATTAGGTCTGCACTCATTCCAATGTAAACTTTTTTAATTTTATTACTCATGATTATTAGTTTATATTATTTAAAATTTTTGAAATTTGACTTACTTTCTCTAAACTCAATCCTGGCCAAATAGGTAAACTAAAGATTTCATTATGAATTTTTTCTGTTATTGGAAAACTCTTGTGATTAAATCTTTTATATGCATTTTGTTTATGTGGTGGAATTGGATAATGAATTAAAGTTTGAATTTTATGTTTAGATAGTTCATTAATAAATTTTAATCTTTCTTTGGCTCTTACAACAAATAAATGCCAGACATGTGCATTGGTATCATTTAAGCTAGGTAGTATTAGACTTTTATTATTAAGATTATCTAGGTAACAACTTGCTATTTTTCTTCTATCTTTAATTTCTTTGTCAATCATTTTTAATTTAACACTTAAGAATGCTGCTTGGATTTCATCTAATCTAGCATTGAGACCAATAAACTCATTATAATATTTCTTTTCACTACCATAATTTCTTAAAGCTTTTATGATTTCTACCAAAACTTCATCATTTGTAGTTACTGCACCTGCATCTCCGAGTGCACCAAGATTTTTTCCAGGATAAAAGCTATGAGCAGCAACATCACCAATATTACCTGATTTTTTATTGTTCCATATTGCTCCGTGGGATTGTGCAGCATCTTCAATTAATTTCAAGTTATATTTTTTTGAAAGTTCAATAAGTTGATTACTACAAGAAATTTGACCATATAAGTGAACTGTTAAAATAGCTTTAGTTTTTTTAGATATTACCTTTTCAATTTTACTTGAATCTAAATTATAATTCTTAATATCAGGCTCTACAAAAACTGGAGTCAAATTATTTTCTGTTACAGCTAAAACTGTTGCTATGTAAGTATTAGCAGGAATAATTACCTCGTCACCATCTTTCATAAAACCAATTTCTTTATATGCTCTAAAAATTAATTTTAAAGCATCTAATCCATTAGAAACTCCAACGCAGAATTTTGATCCAACATATTTTGAATATTCAAGTTCAAATTTTTCTAACTCTGGACCCAAAAGATACCAACCAGAGTCAATTACCCTTTTTGCAGCAGCTATTAGGTCTTTTTTATATTTAGAGTTTATGTATTTTAAATCTAAAAAAGGTATCATTTTTTTAATAAAATATCATTCTTGAAGACAAAGGCATCACCTGTTTTTTTAGATATTAATTTAAGATCTAAAATTTCTGCATTTTCTGTTATGTATCCAATTTTTTTTGCTGGATTACCTGCCCAAAGTTCATTACTCCCCACATTCTTTGTTACAACAGATCCTGCAGCAATTAAAGAGTTTTTTCCAATTGTATTACCACAAATTATTGTTGCGTTTGCGCCAATAGATGCTCCATTTTTAATAATTGTTTCTATAAATTTTTCGGGTTTTCTTTTTGATTTCGGAAATAGATCATTTGTAAATGATACGTTAGGTCCTATAAAAACATTATCACTAATTTTAACACCATTCCAAAGTTGAACCCCGCTTTTTATAGTTACATTATCCCCAATAATAACATCATTTTCAATAAAAACATGACAATTAATATTACAATTATTTCCAATTCGCGCATTTTCTAAAATCACAACAAATTGCCAAATTGTGGTATTCTTACCAATTTTTGTGGACTTGACATCAGAAGTATTATGGATTCTAGATTTCATGATTTATATTTTAAAAAAACATTATAATCCCTTAAATAATCTTTTTCATCAAAAAAATGAGAAGCTAATACTAAACAAACTGATCCAGCTGAAAAATCTAGTTCAGAAGCCCAAATACCCTCGGGAATGAAAAGACCAGTATTTGGTTTATTTAAAAAAAATGTTTTGGAATTAATACCATCATCAACAAAAACATTGAAACTTCCAGAAACTGATATTAATAGCTGCATACATTCTTTATGAGCATGTGCGCCTCTAGATTGACCACTAGGAATATCATATAAATAAAAAACTCTCTTAGCTTCAAAGGGTATAGTTTTTTTTGAGTTTTCATATACACAGATTTTAGCAGAGAAGTTTTTATACTCATCCAGCGCTATAATTTTACAGTCATTAATTTTTGTTTGAATCATCAAATAGTTTTAAGAACTCTGTTTTATGTCTTATATAATCTGTATCTACATACTGAGAACTAGATAAGTGTAAAGTAACTGTATTTGTAGTAAAGTTTTTAAGCTTTCTCCAGGTTAAAGGAGGTAAATATAAGCACTGGTTTGGCTTTCTAAGTTCAAAATAATATTCTTTTGATCCATCATTAACAATTACCTTTAAGCTTCCTGTAAGTAAAATAATTGCCTCATGTTGTTCTTTGAAAGCGTGACCGTTTCTTTCTTCTTCACCAGGGATATCGTAAACCCAAAATAATCTTTTTATATTAAAAGGGATTTGATCATTAGATTGAATAAAACTAAGATTTCCTCTTTTGTCAACTATTTTTTGTAAATCAATTAATCTAACCATTAATTATGATAAAAAATATTACTTAGTAGCTTGTGCATTTATCCAGCTAAAAGTTTTTTTCATTCCTTCTTCGAGAGACAATTTGGATTCCCAACCAACTTTTTCAATAAATAATTTATTATCAGAATTTCTTCCTCTTACTCCGACTGGACACTTAAAACCATATTTATTAAAAAAGTCTTGACCCTCCAAATTTTTTATTTTAATATTTTTTCCGGAGATTTTAATAGCAATTTCAGCTAATTCATTTATAGTGACCATTTCCTCTGATCCAATATTAACAGGACCTTTGAAAGTTTCTTGTCTCATAAATCTTATAACTGACTCAATACATTCATCAATAAACATGAAAGATCTCGTTTGGGATCCATCACCCCAAACTTCGATTTCGCCATTGCTTTCAACTACCTTTCTGCACATTGCAGCAGGAGCTTTTTCTTTACCACCGTCCCATGTACCAAAAGGACCAAAAATATTGTGAAATCTAGCAACTCTAACATCTAGTTTATAATTTCTGTTAAAAGCAAAATATAATCTTTCACTAAATAATTTTTCCCAACCATATTCAGAGTCAGGGTTAGCTGGGTATGCTGAAGACTCTTCACAATTAGGGTTCTCTGGATCTAGTTGATTATGTTCTGGATACATACAAGCAGAGGAAGAATAAAAAACTCTTTTGACACCAAATTGAGTTGCATAATGGACAACATTTAAATTAACAAGAGAAGAATTATGCATAACGTTGGCATCATTATCACCTGTAAAAATATATCCAGCTCCACCCATGTCTGCAGCCATTTGATATACTTCATCAAATGAATTATCCTTATCATTTTCATCTTTTTGATTTGGTGATAACATGACTAGTGAAACCTTGTTAGGATCTCTTAGATCTGCTGAAATATATTCATCACAGATATCATTATGATCCCAAAACTCATGTTTATCTTTAATATCTACAATTCTTACCCAAAAACCTTCGTCTTTAAGTCTTTTACCGAGATGACCTCCAATAAAGCCACCTCCACCAAGTACTAATGCATATTTTTTCATATTTACCAATTTGCGCCCCATTTAAAGGAGCTATTTAATTCAAATAATTTTTTATTGTTTTGAAGTATTTCAATTATTTCGTTTGTATATCCAAATAATTTCTTTTTGTTTAATATTTTAACTATTTCTTTTATTAAAATAAAGTCTTCCTCATAATCTACTGTAATTCTATATTTACCCCAATCTAATTTGTTATCTAATAATGCCAATGAAAAATTATTATTTGACTTCCAGAAATAAAAAGTTACATGCTCTCTTTCTTTCAAATCAGTAGAATTTGACCATGCTTTTTTTAAATTATCAAATGAAAAAATTTCGACATCTGATCCATCAGGATATTTCTTAATATCTGGTGGAACAGTGTTAGAGGCATAATCAACTTTTTCTCTTGTAAACAATTCAAAAGTTTGATCCACTAATTTTGGATCAATCAGAGGACAATCAGAAGTTAATCTAATTATATTAACAGCTTTATAATTAAGTGCAGCATGATAATACCTATCTAAAACATCGTTTTCAGAACCTCTATAATAGCTATAATCATTTTTAATGCACAAGGTTTCTATAGGATCATCAGTTTTTTTTGAGGTTGTTGCAATTACAATTTTGTCAATTGTTTTAGATAGGCTGAGTCTGTTAAACATGAACTCAAGCATGGTTACATTATTGATTTTCTTTAAGACTTTTCCAGGTAATCTGGATGATCCCATTCTTGCTTGAATTATAGCAATATTCATTTTAATATTAATTTAATCTTTTGAATCCAGAATGTCTTACAGGTCCTTCAAGTAATGAAAAAATATCTACTTCTTTATCAATATTTTTGGAAAGTTTTTTAAAGACTTCATCTAGTGCGTTAAAGTAAAGATCAATAATTTCATCACTATGAGAAACACATGAATAAAGTTTGTCACTTGCTAAAAATCCCTTTTTCAACATTTCCTGAGTAACAAATGTCTGAAATATTAAATTATTTTTATTTTCAAACTTATAAGAATTTAAGGCAGGAATACCACTTATTTTAATTTTCAAATTATTATTATTGGCAATTTGAATCCATCCATTTTTTATTTTACAACCTATTTTTGTAATAATATCCCATGATTTAATTCTCTCCATAACTTCTAAAGTTTTTAATGCAGCTGTAGGTCCAATTCTTTCAGTCCAAAATGTACTACTTATAAAAGTTGACTCTACACTTGACATAATTGATTTTTTTCCAACGACAGCAGTCAAAGCATATCCATTTCCTATTGTTTTACCAAACATAGCTAAGTCTGGTTCAACTTTATATTTTTTATGAATTCCACCGTAAGTTTCTCTAAATCCGGATGTACATTCATCAAAAATTAAAACTATTCCTTTTTTATCAGCCAATTTTCTTACTTTATGAAGAAAATTATCTTTTGGGCCCTCATTTCTAATAACTTCCATTTTAATTACTCCAATATTTTTCTCTGAGCATAATTTTTCTAAATAATTATAATCATTATAATTAAATGGAAATACAGTATTTTTTAAATTATTAGGTATACCATTTGGTTCAAGTCCTGGTAGTAAATGATCATCTAGACCATCTTTACTGTTAAGATTAACTGAAATGTACCAGTCATGCCATCCATGATAACCACAAATGGCTACATTATCTTTTCCGCAAGCAGCTCTAGCAATTCTGATAGCTAACGCATTAGCTTCACCCCCTGCTCTTGAAAATCTTACACAATTAGCCCATGGATGAATTTCAATTAACTTTTCAGCTAAATAAACTTCTTCAGGACAATTAAATGTACTCATGTTTCCCTTATTAATAATATCTCTAACAGCAGAATCAACTTCATCGTGACCATAACCTAATGTATTAGTCCCAATTCCCATAATTGACATATCATAATACTTTTTATTATCTAAATCCCACACCTCACATCCCTTTGATCTGGAGAAATAGGATGGCCAACTATTTGGTAAAAACATTTCAGGTCTTTTGGATAACAACATTGTACCACCTGGGATTATTTTTTTTGCTTTTTGATATAATTTTTGACCTCTCATCTAACCTAATTTATTTCCAATTTTAAAATATACTTTTTCTTCCTCCTTATTTAATTTTGGTACTATTAAAAAATCTTTTAATATTAAATTTCCGTCTGCACAGGATATTATAGGCATTTTATCTTTGAATCCAATTATTACACCACATCCTTGGGCTGGATGTTTATCATTACTTATTTGGGCTTCATTTATCAATATATATCTGTTAAAAAGTAAGGTTTCTGCAGGATTAAAAGGTTTTGCATGAACTCTGATTTTATTTCTTATGTTATGTACAGAATCTTTCCAATCAATAGTGTATTTTCCATTTTTTTTACCGTAATAAGATCCATTACCCTTCTGTGGAGTTGATTGAATTTCATTATTTATTATTTTATCAAAATTTTCACAAAGCATAGATGCTCCTAGCTTCATAGCTCTTGTGTAGAGTTGATAACCAGTTTCATTTTTTCCTATAATAAATTTTTCTTGAATTAATATATTTCCAGTGTCAATTCCCTCGTCCATCAAATGAATTGTTATGCCAAATTTTTCTTCGCCTTTTTCAATAGCCCAAGCAGTTGGGACAGGACCTCTATAATAAGGTAAAAGACTTGGATGAATATTTATGCAACCAAGTTTTGGGATATTAAGTATTGATTTTGGCAAAATCTTTCTATAGTAAATTGAAAAAATTATATCAGGATTAATTTCTTTTACCTTATTTAGTACAGTTAAATTGACTGATTTAGGATTTATAATTTCAATTTTATTATTAGAAAATTCTTCAATTACTGATTCATAACCATATGTCTTATCCAATGGCAATTCATATGTAATAACTAAAGAAATTTTTATATCATTTCTTTTAATTAAAAATTTAATGAAATCAACTGCAATCTGCTGACATCCAAAAATAACTACTTTTTTCATGATTGTCTTCTGAAAATCAATGACCCTTTTTCACAATCTCTTGTTTTTAATGTTGGATCTCCAAAAATATTTTCTACTCTTCTAATTTGCTTAATTAAATTTGACATTTGAGATTCTGTTATTGAAACTGGAGCATCAACACAATCCATTTTTTTATCAATCATATAATGTTTTTCAATAATTTGGGCACCAGAACAAACAGCAAAAAGTGGAACTTCAATATCATTAGTATGATCTGATTGACCAATCACACAATCAAATTTTTCTTTAAGAGAAAAAATTGAACCTAAGGATGAATCTTTTTCTAATGTTGGATATGATGAAACACAATGTAAAAGTGCAATTTTATCATTATTGTCAGAAATTATATTATAAGCTTCTTCAATTTCAGAAATATTCGACATTCCCACAGACATTATTATAGGTTTATTAATCAATGATAATCTTTTCAAAAGTTTATGATTAACTATATCAAAAGAAGCAATTTTATAAAGGTCAACATTAATGCTTTCTAAAAAATCTATGCTTTCATTATCAAATGGAGTAGAAAAAAATTGAACTCCACAATCTTCTGAAAAAGTTTTTAATTCTGAGAAAATTTCAAAATTAAATTCACATTTTTTTAAAATACCAAATATTGGAGAATCTTTAGGTGCTCTTTTTTCTGTAATATATGTTTGGAACTTAACTGCATCAACCCCAGTTTTAGAAGCGGATTCAATAAGTTTCTTAGCCAAATTAACATCGCCACCATGGTTGATGCCAATTTCAGCAATAACATAAGTTTTATTTTTTGTATTAAAACCATATGATTTTAAATTTTTCATATTATATAAATTTTAGTTACCATGCAGACATACCCCCATCTACTGTTATATTCTGGCCATTTGTATATGATGATAAATCTGATGCAAGATAAATAATTGCTCCAACAATTTCCTCAGCATTAGCCATTCTTTTCATAGGACAACGATAGGAATAATTCTTTATAAAATCTTCACCTTGAGGATTTATTGGATTATAAATTCCACCGGGTGAAACACTATTACACCTTATATTTTTATCAGCTAAGTGAGTAGAAAAATACTTAGTCATTTGAATAATTCCAGCTTTTGTTGCTCCATATACCTCGCTGTTTTTTCTGTCGCAATCTGTATAAATTCTGAAATCAGGGCTTATTATGCCGTACATTGATGCAATATTAATTATTGAACATTTATTCTTTTTTAAATTATCAAAGTTATTAATCATAGACTGTATACAATTAAATGTTCCTTTGAGATTAACATTTGTTACCCATTCAAAATTATCCTCAGTCCTTTCTTCAAATGGTTCAAAGGTACTTACTCCTGCATTATTAACCAGAACATCAATATGCCTATATTTTTTAATTATTTTATAAAAAGTTTGATTTAATTCCTCTCTATTGACAATATCAACTCTAAAAAATTCATTAAGGTGTGATAAAGATTCTGATTCGCTTAAATCAAAACCAATTACGATAGAATTAATTTTTTTAAAAAATGAACAAATGGCCTTACCCAATTGTCCATTACAGCCTGTTACGACAATTATTTTATTTTTTAATTTAAATATATTATTATCCAATTTATTTTAATTTAGATTTGAGTAAGTTTAAAAACTTAATTAGTTTATCAGTATTCTTATAATACTCAACAGTAAAATATTCAATAGAACAAAATTCATTTTTTAAATTCAATGACTCAGTTATTTCATTCTCTGTTGGTAAATCATGCTTGTCAAAAATTTCATTTTTCAAATTAAACCCTGGCTTAGCAATATGTACTTGGATAGTTTTACTTAATGGAAGATTGTATTTATAATCATTTTGTGAAATATTCATATTATGAGCTGAAATTTTAGCGTGAGCTATATCAAATAAAAAAAAAATATTATTAGTCATAACAATTGAATTAATAAATGATGGCTCACAAACATAATCATATGCCTCTGTCTTGAAATAGTTATTATTTTCAACTGCAATTTTTATATTATTTCCAAAAATTTCTTTTATTAAGCTTAAATTCTTTTTAGCATTATACAACAAATTTGGCTTGGAAATTTTTTTACCTCTTGGATAAAATTTACCATCAATTAGTTTTGGATTTTTATAGCAGGATGCTAAATGAAAAGAAATTAGTTTTAAATCTTTCTTTACACTTTTTATTTTCTTTAAATAATTTATTTCTTTTCTGTTGAAATTATGTATTGGCTGTAATTCACAATGAAAAATTTCTTGCAAAGAATAATTAGCATTTATAGAATGATCTCTACATTCTAAACAATTTGAAACTTCGATTATTTTATTTGCATCTACTATTTCTGAAAACAAATTAGATATAGGCGTTGCGATTTTAACCTCATTTAACATTAATAATTTTTTTTATTGAGTAAATTATTCTATCTAAATCATTATCAGATAGGTAAGGTGATAATGGAATACTTACAGTTTCTGAGCCAAATTTATAAGAATTAGGAAAATCATCAGGATTCCAACCAAATTTTTTATTGTAATAAGGGTGAGATGGTATTGATTCATAATGTACACCCAAACCAATACCTAATTGATTCATCTTACTTAAAAAATTATCACGACTTATACCAGATTTATGGCTATTAATACATATGTTAAATAAATGATAAGCATGTTTATTTTGAGCATTAATATTTGATGGAAGTTTAATATTCAATCCAGAAAATTCATTCATATATAAATCCCAAATTTGCTTTCTTCTGATTGAAAACTTTTCTATTTTTTTTAACTGGTGAATCCCAATTGAAGCCATTAGATCTGGCATATTATATTTAAACCCAGCCTCTACAACTTTATAATGTTTGTATCCATTATCAGAAAATCTTCCCCAGGCATCTTTCGACATGCCATGTAATGCTAGGGTTTTTAATCTAGAAATATTTTTTTTAGTCTTGGTTATTACCATTCCACCTTCACCAACAGCTAAATTTTTAGTTGCATAAAAACTAAAAACTCCATAATCACCAAATGTACCAGCCTTAATACCTTTATACTCAGTTTCAATAGCATGAGCACAATCTTCTATAATTTTAAGATTATATTTTTTTGAAATATCAAGAATATAATCCATTTCGCATGGTCTTCCCGCAAAGTGAACAGGTATTATAGCTTTTGTTTTCTTAGATATTTTTGACTCAATTTTTTTAACATCAATATTCCAAGTATTAGGATCAATATCAACTAAAACCGGTTTTGCCCCAGAGTGAATAATAATATTAATAGTTGCACAAAAAGTCATTGCTGTAGTTATCACTTCATCACCAGGTTTTAAATTGAGTGCTAAACATGAAAGATGTAAACCAGCTGTGGCAGAATTTAAGGCTAATGCATGATTTACATTTTTAAATTTAGCAAAATCCTTTTCAAAGAGATGAACTTTTGGTCCAGTTCCAAGCCAGCCAGAGTTTAATGTGTCTAAAACTTCATTGATTTCACTTTGATCAATTACAGGTTTTCCAAATACAATAAAATTTTTCAATTTTTCTATTAGTTTAAAATTTATAAAAATTAATTACTTCAAAAAATAATTCATTTTAATTAACAGCTCTCCCTTTCATCTTTTCCCAATCTCTATTTTTTCTAAGCTTGTTATTAGTATCCAGTATGGATTTTAATATGTAGTTTGTGCTTCCAATTTTTTTTGTTAAATACAATAAAGCAGATACATCTTTTGGAAAACAATGTCCTCCAAAACCTAAATCTCCATCAGGTCCTGGAACATTTAGGTGTGATTTACCAATTCTTTTATCATGCATAACATATTCTAAAACCTTATCATAATCTAAATCAAGATGGTTACATAATTCAAACATTTCATTAGCAAATGAAACTTTTGTTGCTAAAAAAGCGTTTGTAAAATATTTTATCATTTCAGCATGCTTAGAGCCAGTTTTAATAATATGAGCTGAAGGGAAAGCTTTTGAAAAAATATTTTTTACAATTGTTGTGGCTGGTCTAGGTCCCCCAAGAATAATTCTTTCTTGATATTTGTAATCATTAACAGCATTTCTCTCAGTTAAAAATTCTGGATTAAAAATAATTTGATTTTCTTTTGATTTTTTATTAAACATTTCAGTGGTCCCAGGCGGAACTGTTGATTTATTTATCAAAATCTTTCCTTTACATGTCGAAAAATCATTAATTACTGACTCAACTGTAGAAATATCACAACTTCCATTATTATTCATAGGAGTTGGTACACAAATAAAAACTACATTACACTTATCTTTAATTTCTTTTAATGATGAATTACAAATTTTTTTATTAACATCATAAGTATATGTTGAAAAAAAATTTTTAAATTTTTGATACACAGCATTACCTACAAATCCTTGACCTACAATACCTATATCCATAGCTTCGCTGACAAATTCCCGAAGGAATCCTTAATTATTATTTCAATTTTTAACAAATTAATTAAACTTCAAAAATAATCAATCCAGGCTGAATTGTTCCAGTCGAGGAAATCATAAAATTAATTTTTCTGTTTATTTTTTTTTCTATTTTTGGATGTAATTCATCCAAGTATTTTCTGTTTATTTTTTTTCCGACAATTAAAATTTCAATAACACCACTATCAATTCCTTTGGCATAATCTCCTAAAAGAATAATTTTTTTTATGCTACCAATATTGTCTATAATATTACTTAAAATAGCTTCTATTCCCAGGTGCTTTCTTACAATTGACTGTAACGTCTCAAACAAAGGGTGGTTTGTATTAGCTTGGTAGATTAATTTATTATTGTTTTCTTGTTTTAATAAATAGCCAGCGTCAGTTAAATTATTAAGCTCTTTTCTAACGGAATTAGTTGATTCACCAAATTCATTAGCTAATGAATTAAGATAACCGGTGTTGGCAATATTAACAAAAAACTTTACCAATAAATTTAACCTTGTTTTTGATGTAATAATTGTTTCTAACATAAAAATAGGTAACAAAAGTACTTAAAATTATTTAAAAATAAAATCTATATTTTTATGATGTGAAAAAGACTGTTTTGATTACAGGTGCTGCAGGATTTATAGGATCTCACCTTTGTGAATTTTTTTTAACAAATGGATATAAAGTTTTAGGAATTGACAACCTATTAACTGGAAATTTTGACAATATAAAGGATTTTACAAGTAATAAAAATTTTACTTTTTATGAGAAAGATATTTGCTTAAAAATTAATTTTAAAGAGAAGATTAATTACATTTTACATTTTGCCTCTCCAGCAAGTCCAATTGACTACTTAAAATACCCATTACAAACACTTAGAGTTGGTTCATTAGGAACTGAAAACATGTTAAAGCTAGCTAGAATTAAAAACTCTACTATTTTAGTTTCTTCAACCTCAGAAGTTTATGGAGATCCATTAGTTCACCCGCAATCTGAATCATATTTTGGTAATGTAAACACAATTTCGCCAAGAGCTGTATATGATGAAGCTAAAAGGTATTTAGAGGCAATAACTAATGCATATAAGAATAAATACAACTTAGATGTTAGGATTATAAGAATTTTCAATACTTATGGACCAAGAATGAGAAAATTTGATGGAAGGGCAATTCCTAATTTTATTAATCAAGTCATTAACAATGATGATATTACAATATATGGAGATGGAACTCAAACAAGATCTTTTTGCTATATAGATGACACAATAAATGGTATATATAAAGTTTTAAAATCAAATTATAATCTACCTATAAACATTGGTAATCCTGATGAATATTCAATAAATGAAATCGCTAAAATTATAAAAAAATTGATACCTAATTCTTGTAAAACCATTTACTTTGATCTTCCAGAAAATGATCCCAAAGTCAGAAAACCAGATATTACGCTAGCAAAAAAAATTTTAAATTGGGAGCCAAAAATTAAATTAATTGATGGATTAAAAAGAACAATTAAGTATTTTAACAAAATATAAATTGATTTGGCACTCATTTTTATCATATTAAATCAAAAATATTTTAAATTTTAAAAATGTATTTTTGTTTCTCTATGAGAATAACATCAATACTCTTTCTTCTTTTTATTTGTTCATGCTCGTATCCTGAAATTAGTTCTGATAAATTAGTATATGAAAATAATTTTGAAAATAATGACCTTAAAAATATAGACGGTGGAATTCTATCATCATTCAACAATTCGATAGTTTTAGGTGATTTTAATAATGATGGCTTTACGATTCACATTGATGATGTTGGCAGTCACGATTATATTTTTATTTCCTTTGATCTCTACATCCATGGTTCATGGGATGGTAATTTTAATGGGGACTCAGACTCATTTAGAGTCCCTGACAAATGGATTATGGAATTAAATCCTGAAATGAAATTCCACAATGATCCTAGCTATAACGTATTTGAGACAACTTTTTCTAATAGTCCTTGTTTTGGAAATTATTGTTTGAAACAATCATACCCAGAAAATTACCCTTTTTCAAATAATCCAAAAACAGGATCTATTGTTACTGATCTACCTAGAAAATGCCTAGGATTTTTTGGAGGGCCATCTACTACATTGTATAAAATTGAAAAGGGTTTCAGGAGCTCTGGAAATGCAGTTGTTTTAAGGTTTTATGATCAACTTTTTCAACCAAATGCTATTGACAAGGATGGTATACCAAAACAAAAATGTGATGAAAGTTGGTCGATTGATAATATTTCAATAAGAGTCATAAAATACGAATGAAAAAGTTTTTTTGTTTCATATTTATATTTAACATAAATATTAATTTAAGTAGTCAATCAATTAACCTAAATGAAATATCAATTATAGAAAATATAAGAGATCAACAAATAATTGGTAATATAAATACAAATATTAGTTTTAGTAGTCAACCAATTAGTTTAGAATATTTTGATTCAATCGATTTAAAAAAATTAAAATTAAATAAATATGCTCCCTCAATAATTAAGACTAAAGATGGTAAAATTGATTTTAAAATTCTTCCAATCGATTATAGTATAGAATTTAACTCAAATTATCCATACAATAGAAATAATGGCACAATGATCCCTAACAGAGGATATCAACATATTTTTAGTTTTGGAATAGATGCAAAAATCGGTCCTTTGAATATTACAATCAAACCTGAACATCATTATGCAGATAATAAAAACTTTGAAGGATTTTGGGAAGGTCATCAAGATATAATTTGGGAAAAAAGATATTCATTGTGGAATACTATGGACATGCCAGAAAGACATGGTTTAAAAAGACATAATGAAATTTTTATTGGTCAGTCAAGTGTTCGTCTAAATTTTAAAAATTTAAGCTTTGGGGTTTCAAATGAGAATTTATGGTGGGGGCCCTCAATACGTAATAGTATAATGATGAGTAATCATGCCAAAGGATTTAAACATTTAACTATAAATACAATTAAACCAATTAAAACAAAAATTGGATATTTTGAGTGGCAACTGATTTCTGCAAGATTAGAGAGTTCAGGTTATTTACCCTCTGGATTTGATAGGAAAAGTGCAGGAATCCCAATCTACGTACCAAAAATTAATCAATTAGGTGAAACTGATGATTGGAGATATATGCAAGCTTTAATGCTTTCATATTCACCTAAATGGATTAAGGGTTTAAATATTGGTTTTATAAGATGGGTGCAATTTTACAGTGCATTAGTTGAAGGAAAATATACTTGGATGAAGGGAAACACAAATTATTTTCCCGTTTTTTCTAACTTATTTAGAAAAAATGATTTAAGCGCTACGCATGAAGCACAAACCGATCAAGCAGCTGGATTATTTCTTCGATGGTTGTGGGTAGATTCAAATACAGAAATCTACACTGAGTATCACTTTAATGATGCAAAAGTGAATTTTAGGGATCTATTGTTGGACTCAAGACATGCTAGGGCATTCACGATGGGATTTCAAAAAATATTTAAAAATTCATTAAAATTGAGTTTTGAATGGACTCAAATGGAACAAACTGGAGGTAGATTATTGAGAAGTGCAGGATCATGGTATGCTCACGGCTTTGTATTTGATGGTTTTACTAATAATGGAGAAGTTATTGGGTCTAGTATTGGACCTGGAAGTAATTCACAATATATTTCATTAACAAAAATTAATGAAAAATCAAAGATTGGTATTGGTTTAGAAATTATTCATCATGATAATGATTTTTACTATGTAGCCTTTGAAGATTCAGGTGATTTTAGAAGATACTGGAAGGACTATAATATTAACTTGAAATACCAAAGAAGATTTAAAAATATTCAAGCTTCAATAGATATGTTTTTTATTAGAAGTCTCAACTATCAGTGGGCATTAAAAGAAAGTGCTACAGAATATTATGTTCCAGGCATAGATAAAAACAATTTTCATTCAAGTTTAAAATTAATATATTACTTTCCGTTAAGTAAGTTATAAAATACCGAACTATATTGTCGAGCTATATAATCCCAATTATATTTTTTTGAAATAGCTTTGGTTGATTTATCTCTAAATTTTTTAACTATAATGTCATTTTTTTCACAATAAACTATCATTTCTTTTATTGAATCAATATTTTTTTTAAAAAACATTCCAAACTCTCCATTATTGAGCATCTCTTTATTAAAAACAGTATCGAGAGCTAATATTGCAGAACTACATGCCAATGCTTTAATCATTGTTGGATTTGTACCACCAAATTCATGTCCATGTATATACACATAACAATTATTATATAATTCAGATAATATTTCTTGATTTTTTATATAACCTGTGAATATTAACCTTTCATCTATTATATTTTTCAAATTGAAAGAATAAGAATCGGTATATGGTACATCCCCAACAACTACTAATTTCTTATTCGATTTTGAATTTAAAAAACCTTCAATAATTAAATTTGCATTGTTATCTGGTATTAGTCTGCCAACAACTAAATAGTAATCTAATTGATTTAATCCCCATTTATTAATCAGATCTTTATTTTTTGAAATTCTTATTTCTGAACCATATGCAATTACATTTGATCTTGTATTAAATAATTTTAAATAAACTTTTTGCATTTCAATTGAATCAGTGATTATTTTATTAAAAAAAAAGTTGCCATTTTTGATGCTATTTTAAAATAAATTGACCCTAAACCTTTCCATTTTGGTCTTAACCACTCAAGCCCGTCAACATTTATAACTGTTGGAACTCGAAATAATTTAGTAATTAATCCGAATGGTCCATTAGCTGAATTAACAACCAACACGATATCAATTTTAGAAAAACAAACATGAATAAATGAAAAAAATGAATTTGTAAGTTGAGATAAAAATTTGTTTTCAATTGAGGGAGTGTAAACCAACTCAATTCCATTTACAAATTTCGGTTTTTTACTGAACAAAGAACTATGACAATAAACTCTTACATGATGTCCGTTCTTTACTAATCTTTGAGAAAGTTCACTAACTAACGTTTCATATCCTGAATAAACATAAGGATAACCCCTTGAACCTATAATTGCAATTTTTAGTTTTTTATCCAATTGAATTTAATATCTTTCTTTTAAATTTTTCATGGGAAAAATTTTTACAAACATAATTAAAAGCTTTTTCAACATTTTTTCTCTGTTGCTTTTTGTTATCCAAATATGATAAAATCTTTTCAACAGACTCATCAACCAAATCGTTTTTAATTATTAATCCGTTTTTACCCTCATCAAGAATTTCATAAGCTCCACCTAAGCTGTTTGTAATTATCGGAGTTTCACATTTTATTG
>MDTG01037178.1_pt1 | contig 38262 bp, 30 predicted proteins | sample 811421 | NCBI WGS metagenome assembly MDTG01 (sample SAMN05326645, study PRJNA326480) | marine metagenome | isolation source: seawater | place: Pacific Ocean: South East | collected 2011
ACAAAAATAAAAAAAATCCAAGTGATCCAAAATCTTTGGAGTGATTACGGTCATATTTTACGTATCAACACAGACTCAAAAATATACCCAAGTATTGTTGTTAAAGATATTAACTTATCAAACATCCCTAACCACCCAAGAGGTTGGAATACAGATATCTCTCATCAACGAAAAATTAAATCCTACGAAGTAGAGGAGAGTTTTTATAAATACTATGCCTTAAAATGTAAGGCATCCATTGTCCCAAGGTATATTAATTGTATTAAAGACAAAAATAGAACACTTCTCATTATTGAAGATCTAGATGCGATTGGATTTAATGAGAGAAAAAGAAATCTTAAACCAGATGAGGTTAAATCCTGCATCCATTGGATCGCAAATTTCCATGCGACATTTTTAAAAGAATCACCAAGTCATCTTTGGCCTATTGGAACCTATTGGCACCTTAAAACGAGACAAGACGAATTTAAACAGATAACAGATAAAAATATTATCAAGTATGCCTCACTTATTGATCACAAGCTTAGAAATACTAATTACAAAACTATCGTCCACGGAGACGCTAAGGTAGCGAACTTTTGTTTCAACCCTGATGAAAAAAAAGTGGCCGCAGTTGATTTTCAATATGTTGGTGGAGGATGCGGCATAAAAGATTTGGCGTACTTTATAGGGAGTACATTAGACGAATCGCAGTGCGAATTATACGAAAATGAAATATTAGATTACTACTTTGATTCATTTTTTAGTGAATTAAATCGATCCAAAAATTTCATAAACAATTATGAACTCGAACACGAGTGGAGATATTTATATTCATTTGCTTGGGCAGATTTTCACCGGTTCTTACTTGGCTGGAAGCCAGATCACTATAAGCTAACTAACTATTCTCAAAAAATGCTGGAAAAAACGATATTAAAACTTAATAGTTAAAATTATAAATAAAATTTTTGAGGGATGTTTCTTTACTAAAAAACTCGAAGAACCTGCGGATTTTAATCCGCAAGTCTAGGTCTTATCAACAGAATTCCATGACGAAATAATTAATCAAATAAAACTAAGGAAGATTATTTCTCAACTTCATAAATTTCATTATCAAATGGAGGTTCTGGAAAATCAAAGTTTGCTTGGTTGTAGGAGCCAACACCACCACCTTGATATAATACACCTGGAACTAATTCAGCCTCTTGAATTTGGCAGTCATCATCCAAGTATTCTCCTGCTTTGAGTTCGACACAGTAGTTAGGTTTGTCAGTAGTGCAAAAGCCAAGAAAACTACTTTCATCGATCTCCATGTAGCTTTGATCGAGATGACATAGTGAAAATTGTTTTCCTGGCCCAGCGACTTTTTCGGATTGAGCTTTGGCCTCAATAATCATGTCAATCATCATTTGTACGCTCATCAGGTCAACCAAATATGTGCCATCTGGAAATAATTCTCTACCCTCAGCTTCTCTTACTTTATTAATATCTTCTTTAAATTTTCGTGCTAATTTGCTGTTATAGCTAAGATCAGTTTTTCCATCACTAAGAACCATATTCATTTTTGGTAATTTTTTACCATCGACATATACACCGTTTTTTGTAATCTCGACATCCTCTCCTATTTCTGAACAGATTTGAGATATCTGAGATATGTAATTAAAATTCATAAAACTTAATGTGTAGGGGATCCTTTTGAGAACGCTATGATTCAATCCTACATTGTTATAATCAATTGATTTAGCCTCTTTTAATTTGGAGTTATGAAAATTAAATAAATCGATTACCTCCGAATCAGCACAATTAGACTTATTCGAAGTCTTGGTTTTCTCAACTTTCCTTTTTTGTGGCACCTTTCTTTTATGAAAACCGATCTTTTTGGCCTCGACCTTTCCTGTTAAACCAGGGCACTTAACTGAAATAATAGGAATATTTATATCTGGACGCTCCAATATTTCTATGACTTCTTTTATTCCCTCCTCAGAGTAAAACTTTCGAATGACATTTTTAGCAGTTTTTATTTGACGTTCAATATCTTTTACCGAAAATTTCGCATCCTCATTGCAAAAAGCATTATTTTTATGTTCAGGAAGAAGAAGAATATCGTTTTGATAACCCACCATACTTTTTAGAGATGCATTATGTATAAAATCAATTTCATTAAGCTCTTTTACAAAACCTATGTTAAGGCCAGGAAACTCTTTTGAAAAATGGGCCCTCAAGGCTGCTTGATAATCAACCTCACACCTTATCAAATCCATATCAAATTTTTCACTCAAGCTTGTCGATGTTGCAGCAAGGACCTTGCAGTTTTGATTCATAAAATCAATCTCAGGAAATAAAATATCACATGCCGCAATATCGCTCTCACCTTTCATTATAGATAAACATAGTGCTACGTCTCTAACATCTGAATTAGGCATTTCCTCACAAATATTTCTCCACTCAATATCAAGACCTAACTCTTCTGCTTGCGAGACAATATCACTTGGGTTTGACTCCCTCTCTGGGTAGCAGATATTGATATTCTCTTTCTTTGAACAATTATAAAGATAAATGTCTGTAAATTCTGTATTTTGAATAACTTTCGCAAACGAAAAATTCGCCGAAACTAAATTAAATAAAATAAACGAAAAAACTAATGATAAATTACTCATCCTCCCTCCAAGTGATGCTATCTGTTCAAAAGAAGTGCCGAGATTTTCATAACTTTTCGTATAGTTAGAGATTCGAATCACAAAAAAAATTGTTTATTTTTAGACAGTGAACAAATTCTTAATCTTAACGAGCTTGGAAATTAAATCCTTCAGAGGATAGATCAATTTTTCTTTTACTAGAAAAAATGGTGCACTATTCATTTCGCATTAGGATAAAGTGGGGTAAAAACCCGAGAAAAAAACTCGGCTAACCCTTGTATACTTTTTTTTTAAACAAAACCTATCAAAAATCAAAAACTTAAGTAAAATAAATTATATAAAAGTTATTTAGGTCATTAGGAGGACTATTATGACATTGAATCCAGGCGATTACGCAGGCTTTTCATTTTTCATTGTTAGTATGGCAATGATGGCAGCTACGTTTTTCTTTTATATTGAAAGGGATAACGTTGATGGAAAATGGAAAACATCTTTAACCGTTTCTGCTCTCATTACAGGTATTGCCGCCGTACACTACTTTTACATGAGAGAGGTTTGGGGGGAATCTCAAACATCACCAGTGGCATTAAGGTACATTGATTGGATCTTAACTGTTCCATTAATGTGTGTAGAGTTTTACTTAATTCTTAACGCAGTTAAAAAAGTATCCTCAGGCATTTTAACGAGGCTTCTTGTCGGCTCAACTATTATGTTAATTTTCGGCTACCTAGGCGAAGCCGGCGTAATGAATTACTGGGCAGGATTTGGAATTGGTATGGTCGGTTGGGCGATCGTGCTTTATGAAGTATTCCTAGGAGAGGCAAGCCGAGTAAGCGCTGAATCTTCTTCAGAATCACTAAAGTCTGCTTTTGGCTACCTAAGATTATTTGCATCAATTGGTTGGGCAATATACCCAATAGGTTATGTATTAAATGACCCAGCAGCACTAAACATTGCATACAATATAGCTGATGCAATTAACAAAATTGGGTGGGGCTTAATTATTTATGTACTAGCAGTAAGAGACTCTCAAAAAGCTTAGGGCATAAAATTGTATATCGATACAATACAAATTGAGGGAGCTTATGCTCCCTCATTTCACAAAGATAATAAAGTATCCGTTGATGACTTCTTAAGAAGTGTCAAAGTAAGCGCGTACTCAATCATTAATAAATCTCTAAGGTTTAACGGTTTTTGCCCAACAATGACCGAGTCGTTATTTTCTGGAAAAATGACAAGGTCAAAGTTAGCATACTCATTAGGTCTATCCGCAGGACAACCAATTGAGAGATTGATTAACATCGCCTGCTCAATGGAGTTATTGCACGAAGCCTCACTGGTTCATGATGACATCCAAGATAAGCAAACCACACGACGAGGCAAACCGACAATTTGGAAAAAATATTCCATCAATGAGGCAATTAGTTGGGGTGATTTTTTATTATCGTTATCCCTAGATCCTTTTTTGCAGTCAGGAACAATTACTGACATAAAACACCACAATAAAGTAATTCAATTAATGCTCGAGGGACAAAACCTTGAACAAACCTCAAAAAATAAAAAAATAAATAAAGATGATTATTTTAATATTATAAAACTTAAAACGGGCTCCCTTCTAGAGCTCCCAATTCATCTATTGATTTCATCAGCATCCGAAGAAAAAACATTATTACTAGAGGCAATGAAAAGCCTAGGTATTGCTTACCAAGTGAAAAACGATTTAGTTGATTTCTCCAGAGGAAAATCAAGCATAGATTTTAAAAATAAGATATCAACCCTTCCATTTCTGGAGTTATATAAAGTCCGTACGACCAAGAATAGTAATTACCTATTCAAGGACGTATTCTTAGACGATATAACACAACAAGAATTTTTAGATATCAAGCAAAAAATTAATCCAATAATAGAAAAACATACCAAATACTTTATTTATATATTTAAAAGAAACCTAAGCAAGGATTGCTTTGATATTCTCAGGAAGAGTTTTGAAATTTATTTTAAAAGGAACTAAAAATGAATTCAAAACATGCAGTTGTCATTGGGGCCGGATTTGGCGGAATCTCCTCCGCACTAAGACTTAAGGCAAAAGGCTATCAAGTCACTCTCCTTGACCGACTTGATCAATTAGGTGGACGTGCCCGAGTATTTAAACAAGACGGATTTATCTTCGATGCGGGGCCTACTGTTGTGACGGCCCCTTTTTTAATTGATGAGATTTTTTCATTGTTTGAAAGAAAACGTGAAGATTACATCAAGCTAGTTGAAGTGGATCCCTGGTATAGATTTTTATATAACGATGGTACCTTTTTTGACTACGGGTCAACCATAGATCATACAAGAGAAGAAATTTCAAAATTTTCAAAAGAAGACGTTAAAGGTTATGACGCATTATTAAAAGAGAGTAAAAAAATTTTTGACATTGGCTTTGAGCAATTAAGTGACGAACCCTTTCATAAGCTATCCACGTTTGCCTCTACTGTTCCTGATATGATTAGGCTACGGGCTTACAGGAACGTTTATCAACTCGTTTCCGCGCATCTAAAACATCCTAAATTAAAAAGAGCATTTAGTATCCAACCTCTACTTGTAGGAGGTAACCCATTTGATACAACGTGCATTTATAATTTAATTCACTATCTAGAAAGAAAATGGGGAATTCATTACGCCATGGGCGGAACAGGATCTATCGTTAATGGTTTTGAAAAACTAATGAGAGAAGAAGGAATCAATATTAGACTTAATGCTGATGTTAAAAGATTGCACGGTAGCAATCACATAGAATCTATTGAGCTCTCCACTGGTGAATTTATCGAAGCAGACTTATTTGTGTGCAACAGTGATCCTGCCTTCACTTATAAAAACATGGTCCCCCAATCCAATAACAAAAAATGGAATCCAAAGAAAGTAGATAAAATGGACTACTCCATGGGCCTTTATGTGATTTATTTTGGAACAAACAAAAAATACGGTGATGTCAAACACCACACGATTATCATGGGAGACTCTTATAAAGGTCTTCTTGATAGTATCTTCCATGAAAAGAAATTAAGGTTTGATGATGTAAGCCTTTATCTTCATCGTCCAACGGCCACAGACCCATCCATGGCACCGGAGGGGAAAGAATGTTTTTATGTATTAAGTCCTGTACCTAATTTAAAAGGAAGTCCAAACTGGGAAACAGACTCAGAGAAGTTTAAAAACTTTATTTATGAAAGACTAGAGCAAACCTGTCTTCCTGACTTAAGAAAACATATCGTAACAGAAAAAGTTCTTCACCCTAATCATTTCGAAAAAGATTATAAATCACAATTCGGCTCAGGTTTTTCCATCGCACCTACTTTGAAGCAATCAGCATACTTAAGGTTTCACAACAAAAGCGAAGACTTTAATAATTTGTATTTTGTTGGTGCGGGAACTCATCCTGGAGCTGGAATGCCTGGAGTATTATGCTCGTCTAAGGTGATTGATAAACTGGTGCCTAATGTCTAAGAATTATCAAAAAAATTTCAGACACCACAGCAAAACGTTCTCCTTTGCTGCGCGTTTTTTTGGAAAAAGACGTGCTGAAGACATCGCAAAACTTTATTACTTTTTTCGCCATGTAGACGATATAGCAGACGGGAACACAGGCTCTTCAAGTGAGAAAGAGTCTGCCATTAAAAACGCACTTAAACTCACTGAGCTAAAAGACATACAGGCACAATTTAATATACCAAACGATGTCATCGATCATTTTATAAAATTCTCTATTGAAGATATAAGCTTTGAAACAATGGAAAACAAAAAAGCACTTTTCTCCTACTGTTATGGTGTCGCTTCAACGGTGGGATTATCTATGTGTCATCTTCTTGGTATTAGGGATAAGCGAGCATTCTACCACGCTATTGATCTTGGTATTGCTATGCAATTAACCAACATATGCCGGGATATTTGTGAGGATTATGAAAATAACCGAATCTATCTTCCGGAGCTTTCTAAAAAGATCCTGGAAGATAATGATCAAAAAAAGATTCATTCAATCCAATTGGAATATCTAAACATTGCAGATAGTTACTATGCTAGTGGTTTCAGGGGTCTTCGATATCTACCCTTAAGAGCAAGATTTGTTATCTTTGTCGCAGCAAAGTTATACCAAAAAATTGGACTAGTTATAAAAAAGACTAATAACTACAAAATAAGATCATTCTTAAGCGGATTAAATAAATTTAAAACTGTGGTTATGTGCATTCCAGAATTCATTTTGGCAAACACATCTAGATCTCCACTTACACATCAAAGAATTCTTCACTCTGAGATCACCAATCTCCCCTACGCACATGTGTGAAATAAAGTATTTTGATATTATTTATATTGGAGTAGGGATATCAACGGTTACACACTACCTAAAGCACAAGGAGAGTTTTAAAAATAAAAAAATATGCTTTATTGAAAAAGAGAAGAGGATAAATCAAAATAAAACCATCGCTGGGTTCACAAAAGAAATTGACCTTCCCATATTAAAAAAATTCAACCTATTTGAGTGCAGATTTGAAGGTGATTCAAAAGTTTATAAAACGAATACACCTTATTATGTTTTAGATTTAGATAGAATATTTAATCAATTTTTTGAAGCCTCAAAAGAACATGATTTTTTATTCAATACACATATAGGTGAAATATCAAAAGATCCAAGTCTCTTTATAATATCAACACCCCAAGGGCAGCTTCAGGCAGATAAAATATTTGACGCAAGACCGCCAAGAATTAGCAATAAGTGCTTTTTAAAACAACACTTCTTGGGTTGGTATGTAAATTTTGAAAGTGATCACCATCTAAATGCGCCCATTCTAATGGATATCGATGATAAGCAAAGTAACTTCTGCTTTACTTACGTGTTACCAATGGATAAAAAAACAGTATTAATTGAAATAACTTATTACAGCGAAAATGTATTTAGTCCTGAGTATTATGAAAGATATATTCACGACTATATCAGTAAAAATTTTCCACAAAATGGATTCGTTGTTCAAAAAAAAGAGACCGGCTCCATTCCCCTCATAAACATTAAGCCCATTATCGATATAAGAGGTTATGAGTGTCTTGGAATAAGGGGAGGACACCTTAGAGCAAGCACAGGCTACAGCGTCATCTCATCAACAAAAGAGATCAGACCGACTAGATTAATGAGGCTACTTGATAGCTATCTTTTAAAAGTTCTTTGGCGCTCACCAAAATTGGGTAATTTTATTTTTATCCACTTTTTAAAAAATATTAATGGGAGCACAATGGCGAATTTTATGAGTGAAAAGCCTGGAATTTTAAATCTACTGAACGCTGCCAAAGCAATGCCACTCAGTGTGTTTTTAAGTCATCTAATAAAATCAAAAAATGGTCTAATAACCACCACAACAATAAAAGGGTTTAATGATTGATCTAAGTCCAGGCCCTATAAACATATTCTTAATTTTATTACTTTTTTTCATCGGTATTCCACATGGCGCCGGTGATATAGTCGTTATGCATAAAAGGTGGGGAATTAAAAAATTACTCCCTCTGTCTATTATTTATTTTTTCTTTTTTCTTTCCGGTATGATTCTTTGGAAAATTAATGGTAGCGTTTTCTTCACTATCCTTTGGCCAATATCTTTTTTGCACTTTTTAGATGTTGAAAATCAACTAACAAAAAAAGGAAAAATGAACCTTAGCGATGTCATGTTTTATTCTCTCTTTTCATTGCCCTTGATTAAATCAGACGAATTTATTTCTTACATGAAGTCTCTTGATGGAATGAGTTTTTATTCAATCTTTGTCTCCCTCTATATACCTATTATCGTTATTCAAATATATTTCTGTGTTAAATCACTTAAAGAGAATTTTAGGAAAGAGGTGATTTCTCATCATGTCATGACCTATGCGTTAATTGGAGTTATTACTCATTACTTAAATCTTGTCCAAGCCTTTATATTTATTTTCATTTTTATCCACAGTATTCGACATTTACATTTATCGTTTATAAATAATTTTATAAACATCAAGAAATATTCATTTATTTTATTACCGACATCGCTTGTTGCCATGTTTATTATTTATTCCATAAAAAACCACTTTAACGGTAGTGAGAATCAACTCATCTTTCTATCAATCGGTTTAGGCTCACTGGCTATACCCCACTTTATCCTTGATAAAATTGTCGGACTAAACAAGAACTGATGAGGAAATTTTTCACCATTTAGAATTCTTTTGTTTAGAGAAATACATGAAGTTACACACATTCCGTTGAGAAATTATAGTTCTCAACGGAGTTTTAATGTTCACCTTTAGACAGACTGTATTTTGTTTAATTCTATTAATCACAAATGTTGTAACAGCACAGGCATTTTGGTTTACGGTTCCAAAAAAGAAAGACGCAGTTCACAATTTTGGTGAATATTCAAAAAAGGCTTTAAACCCAGATAAAATTAATTTACTTGTTTGGAATATCTACAAAGGAAAAAAGAAAGATTGGGAAGAGGATTTTCTAGGTTTAAGCAAGGATTCAGATCTGTTGATCCTACAAGAGGGTCTAACAAATAAAAAAATGATGTCTACTTTTGAAAAAGTTGAAAATAAGTCATTTTATATGGGAACCTCTTTTATTTATAAAAAGAGTAAATATAAAACCGGTGTTATCACTGGATCAACCGTCAAACCAAAGCAAGTTTATGCTAAGAAATCAAAAAATGTCGAGTGGCTTGGATTAACGCCTAAAATGTTATTGTTCACTGAGTATCCAATCAAATTCAAAAAAGTGAATCTATTAGCAGTCAACATTCATGCGATAAACCTCGTCCCCTGGTACCTACTTGCACGACAAATAAAACAAGCTGGAAAAAAAATAAAAAAACATAAAGGCCCAGTTGTTTTTGCCGGTGACTTTAACACTTGGAATAAGAAAAAAATGAAATTCATGAAAAAATATTTAACATCACTTGGAATGAATGAAGTTATTTTTCCAAATGGAAACGAACGAATGAAATTCAAACTAACAAACAAGGCCCTGGACCATGTTTGGGTAAAAGGTCTGGAATACGAGGATGCATATGTGTGGTCACAGCTTGAGGGCTCCGACCACAAGGCCATGACTCTTACTCTTAAAGTTAAATAACAAAATAATTAGCGCCACTAATACCAAACGCTAATTGGATCTGGTAAAAAGATAGAATTTACAGCATGAAGAATAATTTGTTTGACGCAAAAGGAAAATCCATGAAATAAATGCGCCCCGATTGATTAATACTTAAAGGCCAATTAATGAAAAAATTATTATCCTTACTAGCAATTATATTTACTATAAACCTCCATGCACAAACAAATGAAGTGGAACTAATTTTAGAAAATAAATCAAAACCCATAAGAGTAACAAATATTGATTTTAGCGTGGATAAAAACGGACTTGGTAGAGCGTGGCTAACAATTGACTTGGCCTACAATGATCTTGATAGCTTCTTGATTCAAACAGTTAGAACTAAAATCCCTGGACTAGTGCATGACGTTAACACAAATGAAATTCTATTAAACGATACACGATGTGCGACGACAAAAAAGGTTTTAAGAAGGAGACTTTTTAGAAAACCCAAAGAGGTGATAAAAGTAGAAAAAACGGGTGATTGTGAATTTAATACATTCATTTACCGAAAATTAACAACTATTGATGATGGTTATGATGTAGTAAATGAGAAAAGATTTATACTTAAATTAATACCGCTATACAAATAAGGTTAATAATTAAATATATCCGAATATTTTAAACTCAGATGACCTGACTAACTTCGCTGCATCCCCAGATGATGGAAATTTAAAATGCCACGTATAAAATATTGATCCAACATTTTACTATATGCCTGATGACGGGGAAGTTATTGTTTCTCCATAAGTGTCTTTAAGCCCAAACGAAAAACATTTACCAAGCATCATTTCCTTAAAAAAAATCATACAATAGGCTATAAATAGCTAAAAACATTACAGTACTTAAATTTAATTTATTAAAAGGACGAAAATATGTGTTGGAGTTTTTATGAAAAAAAAAGTTCTACATATTTTTCACAGTACTAACTTTTATTTCTATTTCTTTGCTATTCACAAATTTAAGAACGAGAATTTCCATACGCCAAGCGGGTGAACAAAGCATAATAGATTCGAATTACATAGAAGATAATATTAAATTAAAAAAACTTTTTGAGGAAAAAGAAGCATTCTATAGCTCTCAATCACCGGAATGTGTAAGACTTGGTGCTAATGTAGTCCAGAATTGTTGTCATAACACTGGCACTCATGACTCTAAAGTTCAAATTGAGACTTTTGAAGTACAATGTCCTCCTCCAAATGAATCTGATAGTCTTTCCTTTCAATGTGTAAGCAAAAGTAATTTAAACCTTGGATTAAGTGAAGAAGAAATAAGTAACGAGCCTGCCTCTAGGTTATGTAGTTTGGCAATAAATAAATATGAACGTGATTGTAATAATGGAAAACGTATTGATGATAATTTCTGCCCTCAACTCAAGCAAAGTTCTGGGATAGCATCAGTATACCCAACATGTGAATCACTAGATGATTATTGGAACGGATCAGTGACAGACAACACAGGCCCAAAAGCACCAGCTTGTGACCCCTTAGGAGCACCACCTGAAATTGATATACCATTAATACCCGATCCTTCTACCCCCGTGGAATTTACGAGTAACCCTGATGGAAGTGATACGAACACGACAGATGAAACTAATGGGAGTGGAGTGAGTATTAATTTACCTCCAGACTTTAATAAACATACTCCTATATTTAGATTGGAGGTTCCTGGTAACTATGCAAGGTATTTTGCAAGAAGCCAGTATGCTAATGAGTTAAAAACCTTTAACGACTATAGAGGAGTAGACTGCAGCGAGGATGATCTAACTTGTAGTATAAATCTAACCACACTAAGCAGACATGATTCGACAACGACTTTAGGGGAGCATGATTCAATAATCACTGAAGAGCTTCGTAACTTAAATACAGATGATCAATTTATAATGGTTCATAATTTTTATGGTGAGAATCTCGACCATGATAGACCTATTGGGACACAAATAAATCAATTTGTAAGAACGGCAGGCTGTCCTGCTGAGACAATTATTAATGCCGCACAATTTTTCAATGATCCACTAGATTTTGGGCCTGGTTTTTTTGACAGGCTTGGTGGGTTCTTAACTGCATACATCATCTTTCCTATATTTTCACCTTGTGAATTGGGACTGCTTTGGAATGGCCAAATTTCAATGATGCCTTACAACGAGAGCGAAGGTAACATTACAAACTTCAATTTAAAAGACGATTTTAATGTGAGATTTAGAAACATTCACGATCCTAATAGCGCAAATGGCTATCAAACAAATATTGAGGATTTTTATTTTGACAAGGCAGGCGTAATCGCTGGCCTGGATGACAAATCATGTAATATTTTAAAAAATGCAAAAATAAAAATGCCAAGCAAATACACAAAGGCTGGTTACTCGGATAACTGGGAAAATCGAAGAGAAGAAACAAATGAGGTACATGAAGTAATTGAAGGTAAACAGTATACATTCCTCAAACCTTATTATTGTCAATGTACAGAGTACTACCAAGTAGCTAAAAAAGATGAGAGCGGTAACCCTGAAGTTGACGCCGATGGCAACCCTATTTATGTTCAAAAAGAGGATAAAGAAGATGATGACAATTATTGTATATATGATTTAGCGCCCAGAGATCATGACACAATTGTAGAGATTAATATGGCCACAGACGTAACAGCAGAACATATAGACAGTTACGGAACCTCATACAAAAGATCAAGCAGGCGTTCTTTTGAATTAAGCCTAACTTTGTTTAAAAGAGATAGTGACAATAAGATGAGTGATACTTTTAATTACGTCACCATCGTCAATCTTCTTGAGAGCTGGAGAAGTGCTAATTCTTATGTGAGTGAGACTTCTCAACCAGACCAAGAATTAACATATTACTACACTCGTCCTACCAAATTAATGGCATCAAAGGATGCCGTCGATGAATTCATTGATAATTTAGAAAAAAGTAATGATGTAAGAAGTTACATCTCTGATAATTTTCCATCGGCTTTGTCTGGTGCAACAACCGCTTTAAAAAACATAACTGACATCCAGTCTAGTGGTATCGCTGATTTAATAGGGTACTGCATAGAAAACGACAATACATTGAACCCTTCACAAAAACAATTTCATCCCTTTGGAGACCAGGCTTTACTATACGAATCAAGCAAACTTAACCTTATTGGAGGGACTCACTTTAATCTTAGTAATACTGATACCACCAAAGAGGTTGATGTATTCAACGATAATTTCTCCTTTTATGGATGTAACAATTTTAACTTTTATAGTCGATATTTAAAAACACAGACCCACCCAAATTTAGGAAATACAGACCTTGAAAAAAGAATACCCTCAGCATTACTAGGCGATGCCTACGGAAAAGTGGATCTTGGAAAATATCAAGTTAAAGTAAGAAATACAGGAGGTGGCAGCAGTGGTTTTCTTTGGTTCTACATCAGTCTTCACTCACAAATCGAATACAAAAAAAATCAGCCTTTACGAAACTTTGGAAGGTGGATACTTAAAAAAATCTTATATGTTGTCAGCGCAGTAATAAGCTGGCTCTCACCTCTTATCAACTTTGTGGTTACAACAGTGGCAGCACCTGATGGTTTTTACTTCGATCTAGGTGATCTACATTATAAAGCTCAAGGTGGTTTAATCCTAAACAATGCCTTTGAAGAATATAAAACAAATCTTGATGCAAGATTAAGAAGAATAACGACAAACGTCCCAGAAATAAAAGTGGTTCCAATAAACGAAGTAAGCTTCGATACTCCAAGCTGTAATTTGAAGGAAAATTGGCACAAAGTTCATGGGATAAAAGATTTCCTTAGCTTTTTATGGGACTCCGGTTTTAGGTGCCCAGCGGAGAGGATTGGAGAAACCGTTAGATTTTTATTTATTCCTCTGAGAAATCTATTGTGGGATATATTGCCTTGGCTTAATGGTCTCGTAAGCAATATTGTCTCAAATCTAACTGGAAGCCTACTGGTTCAAAATGGAGATTTAAATGGATATAGTGACTTAATTACACTTGTTAGTAATACGTTTCACAAACATACTTTCAACCCTAATTTTACAAAAGACATACCAGCTAGCTCTCTCATACCGGCACCTTCACTCTCTCCAGCTGCAGCAGGACTTTTTGGGAATTTTTGTACGATGGGGGTTGATCCTGAACTTAATTGCTTAGTTCATCAAATTATGACAACACCCAACCTAGGGGAAACCCAGATTAAAGGATGCATTATACGCGGAGGTGCCAAGACTCATTTTAGAAGTTTAAATGATGTTAAAATAAATTTGGGAGATGATTTTATTGAAAGCTTTGATTTCCCACCAGTGCGTTTTTGCAACTCTGGCGATTCACCTCTTGAAGTGGACAAAAATATTTTAAAGGAATCTTCATTAGACCTAGAAAGTATGGACCTAAGCTTTATTGAGAGGTGGTACTACGAATTAAACCCCTCGCTTTTAGACTCTGCAGAAACTCCGACCTATGACTTTCTATTAAATGATTTATCTGAGATTGATCAGATAATATCAAGTGATGGTGATTTACTTGGGTGGAGAAATCAATGTGCGTTATTTACTGACTTAGCTTTCTTAGGCCAAACAACACTACAACAAGCAATAAGCTCAAGTGATTTTATTAACCATTACATAGAATTAATACCGACAAAAAGAAGTAACTTTTTTGTAAACAATTTTTTCACCTGCGTTGATGGATACTCATGCAATCCAGAAAATGATCCAATTCATGATAGAAAGACACTTGCCTACTGTAGCCTTGCAGCTGATATGTGGTACACGAAAGATGATACCAGAACATCAATGAATCCGGATGAGGAGGCGACAAACTTATTAACACTTTTAGCTTCTGAAAAAACCAAAGATAAAATGAAAAAGAATAAGTTATATAAGCTCTATAAAAAAGTTTATTGTATGAATGCAGCAGACCCAAATTGCCCAAGTGATATGGATAATTCCTTTGATTCTGGGTTTAAGTCAATTCAACCAATTGCAGAAAAATGTTTAGATCTGTTAAGTGAGGCTGGTGTAAATATAAGATTTGAATATCCTGAAGGTCGAGTGATTGATAAATTTGATTATACATGTGAGTCTTTGACGGAAACAGAGGAAAGCGGTTTTGAAAATTTTGAAGGGCCATTAAACTGAAAGGAGCTCAAAAATTATTTCATAACATCACCAATTTATTTTGGTGGCTCAATTAGGCAAGGGCTCTTGCAACTATCGAGCTCTTTAATAAACTGCTTAAAGTCCAAGTCATATATTGTATCTCTCAATCCATTTGATTTCCTCGCAACAATGACTTTTAGATTATCTTTTATATATCGATTTGATTTTTTATTTTTTTTCAAATGGGCCATAACTTCCTTAACTTTATCGTGGGATGAGGGGAGCCTCTTGCCTGATTTATATAATTCTTCATAACCACAACAATTAGGGTATTTCGGCATGATAAAAAAGTCCTTCTTAGGAAATCCTGCTCTATTTATACCTGTAACTCTAAGTCCATCCTTTTCCGCAAAATCCATCACCTTATCTACAGTTTTATCCAGCTTTTTGAGACCTTTTTTATAAAATTTTGCATCAGTTGAACTCAATAACTCATGAAGATCGTCCACATCATCAAGACCTAATTCTTTTAGTCTGGTGTATCTGCTAGATTTTTTACCAGTTCCTACGTATTCTCCTGTTGTATGAACAAATAATTGAAGACGTTGTTGTTTTAATTCATTATTACGATCTACATATTCTGGAATAACCCCCCACTTATCTAGTAACTGTCTTACTTCCGGGTCGGTAATGGCCATAAGTTGATGGATAGGGATTTCATTCACTAGTTTTTTGAGATCGACCTTACATTTAGTTATAGTTGAAGGACATGCCCAATCTCGAATTTCTAGTAATTTATCAGCATACTCATTAGGATCTAAACCTTCTAAGTGAAATCTTGTCGAAAAGTTTGAAATAAACTCAATAGTCTCAGGTGAAGGGTTTGAACAGACAAAATCATTTGAAGACAAATTGAATGAACAAAAAATAAAAATTATTGAGAACAAAAACCTCATGACAAGTATTTATCGGCGCCTAAACAAATTCATTTAAACCAAATAGGAAACCGATAAAAACTTATTACGATGAGAATAATACTATTAAAATTAATATTCCTTTTTTCTAGTGTCTCTCAGGCCACTAAGGTTCCTAGTTTTAATTGGCAAGTAAGAAAAGAATTTAAAAAGATCTGTAAGGGTTTATCAGAAAGCCAGGATGCTATAGCGATGGATGAAGTATACGCCAGTGAAGAAAAAAGGCAAATAAGCGCACCTGATGACTGTAATACCGCCGGAAAAATAACGATGGCCTTGGAGGAAGCTGACAAGAAAATAAAAAAAATTAACCAAAAAATAGCAAAATATGTAGGCAAAGATATTTTAAAAAAATGTAAAACAAAATCGGCATATTCACTCTGTTTAACAAAGAGTTTTAAAGAAAGTAGGAAATTAGATAAATCAATAGATAATCCTGAAAACTTTAAAGATATGAGACTTCTTAAATACTACTTAGATAGAGTGGATAATTACTTTAGACTCAAAAATAATTTAAATAATAGGTGCGCGTCCATTTTTACAGATGGAACCTATTGTGGAACTAATGATTTCGGCCACCCTATTGATCCTATGTTTGCAGACGCTTCAAGTGAACAGAAATCAAGAACAATTCTTGGAAACATGGCACACAGATTCTTTAAATCACAGTGCAAGGACCCATTAAATCCGTCTAAAACTAAGTGTGAACTAAACCTCGGTAAAAAAAAGTGCCTAAATGTTTTTTTAGAAGATAGACTACCAGTCATATGGAACAAGCAATGGAAACAAAAAGAGTATGAAAGTCTAAAAAATGACATTAATCACTGTGAAGATCTTTGCAGAGATGAATTTACGAATCCTCGAAAAGATATAAGCTCATTTTGTCAAAAAATATCAGAACTCCCAGAATATAAAAAGTTATCTAAATTGAAACCTCGCCCAAGAGAAAATGAAAAAATTAAAACGGGAAATAAATGCTTTAACAAATTGGCAGATGTGGAACAAATGCGTGGGGATTTATTTTATCAAAGGGTCAGGTGCAAACAGGATATGTTAAATCAAGAAGAATTAAACGCCATAAGAAAGCCCATGGACGAGCTACAGGAAATAGTAAAGCAAGCAAGAGATCCAAAATACTTAGAAAGTAAAAAGAGAAAAAAGTATGAAGAATTTATGGGAAATATTTTCAGAACAGTAGGAATCTCTGAAACAATGGAGAATCACTGTAAGATGTTTGGTAATGATAATTCGATAGGACATATTCTTGGTACAAAGAAATGCAAAAAATATAAAGGGGTATTAAATTATTATTTAAAAGATGGAAGATGTAATTCTAAAAAAGGCGCATTTATAAATGAACATAAAATGCAAGAATATAGAAAAGTACTCCCTAATTTACTGGCCCCCTACCAAGCGATGAGGTTCCAAAAAAAACAATTAGAAAAAGAGATGACTCAATCAGTAGAAGTAAACGGAAATGCATATGAACTTAATGTAAGTATTAATCAGCAAGGAAAATGTGAAATCATAAGCGATTCGTCAGGATACCAATCAGATGATCCATTGGATGGAGCTCCTGAAAATATATATATGATCGAAGACTTAAGTGATTGGATTGAACAAAATGAAGATAAAGTGTGTCAAAAAATTTCAAATATCCAAGAAAGCATAAAAAAATCAAAAGCAAATTTCTCTAAATTATGGAAACAACATCCAGTTTTGGTAGGGCGCGGGGAATTACATAATGAAAATTTTCCCAATTTAGATCAATTACTAAAATACGAATTGAAGGACGGTAGAGTCAGCGATAAGGACTTAGAAAAAGTATTAAATGGTGGTTTTAGTCAAATGAAGGGAAAGTTTGAGAGCACAATAATAGGACTTTGTGATGAGAACCAACTGTCACTAGATGACTTAATGGGAATAAAAAATTTAAAAAATCGTGTACATCAACTTGTTCCTCAATATAAAGAGGGTCTTCGATGTTATGAGCATCAACGAGCTGATCAAATAAAAGGAAGGGAAATGACGGTATTGGCAGCTTGTATTGGAGCTAATTTAATTCCAGTTGCAGGACAAGTCATTGGTGCATTATGTGGTATTGGGATGGCGATTAACTCTTATAACCAATTTGAAAGAAGTGATATGAGAAATGAATTTTTCAGGCGATGTGATACTGGATCAAGCGTTTCATGTACAACGGAAGAACAAATAAAAGCACAGAAACAAAAAGACCAAGCATTATCAGATCTTAAAACTGAAGTGATGTTTGCGCCATTATTTTTTTTCGATGTGAAAGATATAGCTAAGGCCTTAAAAGGCCCAAAGTCTGCCGGACTTAAAAAATTTGCACAGTCATACAACACCTTAGAAAATTTAGAAACATCAGGACGTCTTAGTTCTGATCAAGGTTTAAAATTTAAAAAATTAACAGATGAAATTGAAGAACTAAAAATAGAAAAAGGAACAGATAAAGTCGGAAAGCAAAAAAAATTAGCTCAAATACAAAGTGAACTAACAGAATTAGTCGCGGAAACCACTCTACCAAATCTAAAAAAGATGCATCCTGGTCTAAAGAACCTCAGTGATGAAAATTTAAAAAAAATATTATCAAAATTACCTTGTGGGATTTAGAAATTTAACTAACTACTAACCATCCCATCACAAAAACTCAACAAAACAGTTTTTAAACAAAACAGTTCCAGAATGCATTGAGAATTGCTTATTAATATTTTCTTTGTAATCATAAATAACTTTCTTTGGAACTTTTATGGTTTTAACCGACTGATAACTAACATCTGAGGAAATATTTATCTCCCCAAGTGGATTCGTTATATCTATGTTTACCTTTTCAAATATAAACTTTTTATTGCCCTCATCTTTAGTAAATATTTTTGTCATTTTAATAACAGTTCCATCTGCCTCAATTGTTTCAACAACACTATTACCATTAACTTTAATATCTCTTATCAGACCTTCGTCAACAATTCTGAATTCGATAGGTTTTGAGTTAGTTTTTTTAATGCTGGTTAATTTTTTAAATTCTTCAAGGACTAACTCCTCAAGGGTATTACCAACAATTTCATTAATCTTTGTTAAACTCTCTTTTACTGAGTTTAAATCAGAAAGAATAAGCTCTTTACCTTCAACATTTTTAAAGTCACTAACTTCTAGTTTGTATTCTTGAAATTTTATACCGCCAGAAGAGTCAAGAAAAAAACTAGGTAAATCCCTATTTTCGTTGTATTTAACTTTTAGTTTATCTAACTTTTTTTTAATTCGATCGATGTTAAAAGATAATGCAAAACCATCAAGCTCACATGAAAGTTTCTTTATATTTAAATTATTATAATTGTAATAACCATCCTTAAATTTTTTATAACTCTTAATATCATTACTCGAATATAACTTTTTTGTATTAAAAAATAGCAACATAAACAAAAAGACAAACTTCATAAACTTCCTTTAAGCATAAATAATATATTATTAAATTTAGAAAATTTTTAAAACATTAATTTTCACTCAGAATCAGTCCCAAAAATGGGAAACCATTTAACACAGGCATTAAATATTAGATTATATCATGATCAACGGAAAAAAATGGAAAATAGACAATTAAAGAGCTTAATATATCGATTTCACATCAATGGATTGGCATAATTGTTGATGTTAGATTAAAGAAAAGGCTTTTTCATGATTTACCGAAAAATCACATTTCTTTTTCTCTCATCACTTATCATCTCCTGCGGAAAAACTCCAACCACATCAGTCAACGAAATAACTGAAGTCAATACACCAATAATTAATAATAAAATTAAAGGTGATCGAGAAACCAACAGTAAACCGGATACAGGTTTTATTGAAGAGTCAGAAACCGAGGAACTTATTGCGATAATTGACAAAGTTGATATTGATACACTGGTACAACATAAGTCAGGAGACGACATCAGTGAGCTTGAAACAGGTAGTTTATTTACAATCAACCAAGGCCAAGGCCTATGCAAAGTCTCACGCCAAAACCAAGAAATACCTTTCTTTAAATGTAAACAAATTGACGTTGATGCCATAAAAAAAATAAGAAGACCTTGTTTTTATAAAAACAAAATTTACCTACATGGATCAATCATACCTATACACCCGGGAATTTACAGAATAACTCCAAGCGGTTCGGTCATTACTTTGCAACCAGGTCAGTTTTACATGTGTGAAGATGGAGAATTGGTAAAACAGACCCTGCCGAGAGATAGAATCTATTAATTAGAATATTATATTATGTTTCTTATTTACACTATCTTTGACAGCAATTATCTGATGTGGAACAACACCCACACGCTGGGTGCTTAAATAAAAACATGTTGTCGCAGAAAGTATTCGGTTTGCTGTGATAACAATTATTTAGGACCTATTATGTCTAATTTTGAGAGCCTAGGGCTTACTTCTGAAATTTTATCCGCCATTAAAGATAAGGGCTACTACACCCCAACTCCTATACAGCTAAAAGCTATTCCCATCATATTACAGGGAAAAGACATGCTTGGTGTGGCCCAAACGGGCACAGGAAAAACGGCGGCTTTCTCATTGCCAATATTAAACCTCCTACAAACCAGAAAAAAGAAAGTCGTAAAAGGAAAATCAAGGGTTCTTATTCTTACTCCAACAAGAGAATTGGCCACACAAATAGAACAAAACGTTATTGATTATTCTTGTTACTTTAAAGTTAAAACAAAAGTAATTTTTGGTGGCGTTGGACACAGACCTCAGATCCAGGCAATTGCAAAAGGCCTAGATATAATTGTTGCCACTCCGGGCAGACTTCTTGATTTAATTAATGATGGGGTCGTCACTTTTGATTTTCTGGAGCTGCTCGTTTTAGATGAAGCCGATCGAATGCTTGATATGGGTTTCATCAGAGACATAAAAAAAATTATGGCAATACTTCCTAAAAAGAGACAAACTTTATTGTTTTCAGCGACAATGCCAAGGGAAATTTCAAAACTTGCCGAGGGAATACTTAAAGATCCTGTAAGAGTTGAAGTAACGCCAGAATCAACCACTGTGGATAAAATTAAACAATCAATACATACTGTACCAAAAGCACATAAGCCATTATTACTAAAAACAATTTTAAGGGATAAATCAATTAAAAGTGCACTAGTTTTCACAAGAACAAAGCATGGCGCGAACCGAGTCGTAAAGCATCTCGAAAATTCAAATATCCCATCTGCAGCAATACATGGAAATAAGTCTCAAAGAGCAAGAGAGAATTCATTAAATAGTTTCAGGCAAGAAAAAATTCGTGTTCTTGTGGCCACTGACATCGCTGCCAGAGGAATCGATATAGACCATGTAGGATATGTTATTAATTATGATCTTCCAAGTGATCCCGAAAATTATGTTCACAGGATAGGCAGAACAGGACGTGCAGGAAGAGAAGGCACTGCCTTATCATTTTGCGATGACACTGAATTGAGCAATTTGAGATCTATCGAGAAACTAATTAAAATAAAAATACCAAAAGAAGAGAAAGTTGAACTTGATTTAAATCAAATAAGTACAAAGTCTAACCAAAGATTACAAAACCCAAATTTAAAAAAGAAGTCTCCACAAAGAAAAAAGTGGCAGAAAAGAGAAAGAACAACAAAGGTTAAAGGTTAAAAAGAACATAATTTTCAATCGACATTAAAATAAAAAACCATGGGCTTACAAAATTACGGGAAAAGAAACTGCTGATTATTGAGATCGATTATCTTTCGGCGTATAATTAGGACTATATTTAATTTAGGCCGTAAATGAAGATCAACAAAACAGCTTCACAATATATAATTTTTTTAACCTTTACCATAGTCTATCAGTATTTTTTCAAAGATGCTCCAAGCTTATACCTTTCAGAAAATGACAGTATTTGGTATGTGAAGGCAAGTCGAAGTATGTTTTCAGGAAATTGGCTAGATGAGTATAACCGTCTTACCTTAATTAAAAATTCATTCTTCCCACTGTTTTTAACATTAATTCATTTTTTTAAAATAAAATATTCAACATTAATTATAACAGCTCACCACCTTTCAATACTTTTTTTTATTCGAACATTTAAACCAAAGAGCAACCTAGTTTTTACTTTGCTTTTGATTAGCTCCTTTTTTTACCCCGAATTTTTTACAACCTATAAAGCGACGATAATAAGGGAAGACCTTGAGGTTATACTCTTGTTCTTAATGATGGGAAGTATCGGCCGTCTTTTTCTTAATGGAGATCAAAAATACTTAATCCTATCTTCACTCATTGCAGGGATAGGTTTAATTAATAGAGACTCTGGATACACATGGATTATACCATTCACAATAATAGCCATATTCAGCACCTATAAAGAATACCAAAAATCCAAAAACCTCTTAAAACAATTTTCCATAATTGCTTTATCTTTTTTAATTCTTAATATCCCATCATTTTTTATAAAAAAGAAAAATGAGTCGCAATATGGATTTTATGGTAAAAGCCTGATCTACAATGGCGAATTCCAAAATATGTATGCTGAGCTTACCTCGATAAGGCATAAATCAGACCTGCCGACGGTATTAGGTAACCCCTTGGCAAATCGAACGATAAATGAGATTCGGAAAACGGCCGATAAAGACTCAATGCTCCTGGCTTTAATGAATAAGCTCGAGGTGAAGTGGGGAGAATATAAAAATCCAAGCACCACAATTGACACAATCAATGGAGGAAAACAATGGGGAGTAATGCTGTTATGGGGACTATTCTACTCTCTCCATGACATTTACGACAAAAAATATCAACTACACAGTTCTCCAAAAAATTTTGGCAAGGCATGTCAGGAAATTATCGATGAGGTAAAAAGCTTTTGCAGCAAGCACCCAGATTTTGACTGTAGCATCAAAAACAAAGGATTTATTCAAAACCCAAAAAACTGGTCAAAGAATGGTTTTTTTAACGAGCTAATTTTCAATTTACCAAAATTTTTTAGTAAGTATATATATTGGACACTTGGGGAAAGGAAAAATCGAACTGCTCTCGGACCAATCAACGATGACTTAATCTGGATAAAGAACCGAGAAGAAGAAGCCTTTGACCTTTTCAAAAATATAAATTACACCAAAAAATCTTATGAAGAAGACCGATTATCAAGCCCTACTTTAAAAAAGCTACAAATATTTTCATATCTCATAAGATATGCCGCTATTTTAATCGCCATCATTTTTATTTTTAAAAACAAAGAGGAAATTTTTAAGCTAAACTTTTTACGCCAAAAAAATACTCACCTTTTAATTTCAACTACTTTAATATTTTTAATTTCCAATAGCCTTTATTACATTTATTACCTTATGCTACTTAAAAGAGGATATAAACATTTAGTTATCTCTGGCTGCATGTTCGTTCCATTAATAATTATATTTGTTAATGGTTTAGTAAATTTTAAGGAATTAAGCATAAAGAATAATAAATAAGGTTGTTCGCCCCAATCAAAAAATATTCTGTTTTAATAATAACGACAAGTTGGCAAAAAAAAGATCAAAAGGAAATGATGTTAAGACTTTTCATTAGTATAACCCATTGAGAATTCCGGTAGATAACATTGACCCATCTTTAAAAACGCAAAAACTTTGTTGATTACCATTCAAATCTCGACCGATTGAAATTGACGTATCATTAAATTTTTGACAAATCACAACACCAGGGTTTTTGCCACCTAGGAAATCTTCTTTTTGAAATTTTATCTTAGGCGGATTATCTAAATATTCGTATGCATCACATTTGGAAATAGATCTTGAACAATTTTTTGAAATCACAGCATTTTTTATGACTTTAAATTCAATAAATTTTTCTCCAACCCTAAATATTTCAAAACCCCCGGCAAGGAGAGAAGCACTTAATAATAACCCAATTAGTATAATCAATATTTTCATACTTCATTTCTCCAAAGGTACTTAAGGGGTGTAGTCATTATGAGCATTGAACTTATGGACTTGTACATCAACACCGCTAAATCCAGTTAAGTTATTAACAAAGTCATCCTCGGATATCCAAAAACTCCCTTCGCCAGGAACAACTTCCAAATCAGGATTCTTATAAGTAGCATCTCTCCCCCAAGAGTTTTGAATTTTGTATTGAACTTTACCATTCTTACATCTCATTCCTATTGCGGACATTGAATGCAATCCGTGCTCTTTTGAATCAACACATTCTCTGGTGGTAATTTTAGGTGTCCCATAATTCATATTATAACCCTTTACATTCATAAAACCTGTACACATAGTAACTTCTACAGGCATCCCATCTAGACCAGTTGGAGCTTTCTTCTTAAGCTGGGAGTATATCGCATCACGCACTTTAAATGTATTCGTACTCTTATTTAGCTTTTCACATTCTTCTTTTGTCGTACAATACATCTTGATACAATCTTCCCTATCAAGCCTATTATAACAATAATATTTTGGTTTTTTATTTTTAGCGCCTTTAAGAGGTGAAAAGTATGTAACAGGAAAGTCATGATCAATACATGATAAATTTTTCGGTAACGGCCTTCCACTTTTAAAGCACTCTTTGCCTATAAGGTTTTGAATTAGTCCCACTCTTGAACCTTGGCTTGATGATAAAGTATCAAGTACCGTTTCAATAAACTTGGGATCGCCAAAGAAATGATGACTCATGCTATCTATACTTCGCATTAAAATAGGAAGCGATGAATCAGGTCGACATTTGGAATCAACCACCCTTTTAAACGTCTTTAGTTTTTCGAATGCACGGCACATCTTAGGGTTAACAAAAGATGTCAAGGCGATTATCTGCTCCCTTCCTAATGATCCGATACTGGTTTTAATTGCCTGAAGAAGGTTATCATGTTCACCAATAAATTCTTTATAAATATATTCTCTTTTTATATTATTTCTAATTATATTTTTGAATAGTCCATCCAGAATTGAATCGGTAAAATTATCTTTATCTGCTCTTGTTTTGAATGATCTGTTTTTTAGTCCATCTAATAAAGAAGAGATATTTTCATTCATCGCTTGGCTAATTTTAAGGCTTACCTCTTGGTTTTTCTCAAATCCGTTGAGTGTGTTTAGACTTGAACTAGGTAATTGACTTGAATCACGTTCAACCTCACCAAATATTCCTAATTCTTTTTTGCAGATCAAAGCATGATTTAAATCACTCGATTTATTGCAACTTTCTAAAAGCTTCATAATTACAGGAGATATAAGCGACTTCAAGGATTTCGCTGCTTTATTTTTTAAATCGGTTTTATTACCACAGGATAAAAACTTACTGTTATTAGCTTTTTCAGATGCTAAGGCTAATACTTTAGCAGCCTCTGTATTATGCATATTTTTATCATAAAACTTTCCAAGAATTGATAATATTTCCTGGGAATTTCTGCCATCTCTAGTTAGATTCTCTAAGGCAACAAGATCTCTATGGCACAATGGTAATTGAGTTTTTACTGCGTTATTTATTGCCTCACAAGAGAGCCCTCCATGATTTATAAACTCATCACTTTCCACTCCGTGAATCCGAACTCTTTTTAAAAATGAGGAAGGACCTAATTTTTTATCTTCAATTGATTGAGCATTACCCTGAAGTGCAAGTTGATGGTAGGAAACAGGATAGCCTAAATAAGACTCAAGCATTAAACTAGCGGAGTTTGCATAACATGTTCCTTGGCTTCCTTGATCTTGAGTATTCGCAAACCTTAAACTTCCAAGAACTTGACTCTTAAGATCGACAACTTCCCTACTTTGCCTTTTACAGCTAAATAGAGAATGGTCATCTGGATCAAAATTGGTATCAGCATAAACTGATGAGATTAAAATAAAAAGTATAAAAAACTTCATATATATTCCTGAAATTTTTTTCAATTATCTATTTGCTCAATCAACATTTTCCCTGCGGGCATTGGAAAATCAAATGAAAAATCTATATCTCCTGTGATCTTATCTATAATAACTTTGTAATTGGGAAAAGGAATCCCGTCGACTTTATAAGCTACCTTTTTTGAACTATAGCTATCAAGACGATATGTATGAATAATTTGTTTTCCATCAAAAGTAGAGCCAGAAAAATAAGACTTTTTAAATTTCTTGGGAGTTTTTTTCTTAGATCTTTTAGAAAGCTTTTGATAGATTTTATACTGATGACGGAGTCCTTTTATTTTTTTCAAGGTGACCTTTTTCACAGGCGATTTTTTCCCCTCAGAAATAGTTGTAAACGAAAACGAGTTTTTTTCTTTTGGGGATTTGATTAATTCATAAGTTGTCGCCCCAAGTGAGTTATAGGAAGTTGAAATATTCTTTATAAGATCTCCTTTTATAGTTTCAACAGCTACTTCTGAAAATGCAGATGCGGTAACTGTCCCTACACCAATTGGCATGAGAAGGAAGGATTTAGAATAACTAATATGATTTTTGTTTTTTAAAATGGCAGCATCAATTAAGGTAGTCGTAACACCAATTTTGTGGCCGTTTAACTTCCAAACATAATAAGTGGCCTTCTCTTTCCTTTTCGGAATATTCTTCTTAAGAAGTTTTTCTACATAAGACATAAGAAGTTTTTTGTTCGAAGTCCTAGAAAAGCACCCATACATTACTTCTGCATCAGCATCCTGAAATGTAGCAAAATTACTATAACTAGCAATGGCTTGCTCACCTTCGTTATAAACTGTTAAGGTATTTAAATTAAAAATAGGGATACCATTCACTACTTTTATCTCACTAGATTCACCCCAGTTTTTCAGACCTTCTACCTTTCCATACATAATTTTTATATAATTTGTATAGAGAGAAGATTCAATTAACATTCCAGCGTGACACATAATTAAGTACCCTTCATTTTCATCAAAAACCTCAAACCCGTAATCATAGGAATTCACTTTTGCTTTTTCTGGTACCGGAATATTTATATCTAATTTTGATTTTTTAAGATTTCTTTTAATGTATTTATATTTCCTTTTACTTAAATCCTTATTAAAAGCATCTTTTAAAGATTGTGGTAATTCTGTTTTATTAATGGGGGTCATTTCAATTTGAGAAAGCTTTGCCAAACCCTCCGCAAACATTTGTCCCATTTTTTCAGCATCTTCATCAGATACCCCTTCCTTTTTACTTTGGTTACTTGCACAACTGATGAGCAAAGAACTAACTAATAAAATTATAAATATTTTCATACAAACATTACCTTAAGAGAGATATTGTATGATAATCGGTTAATTAAATGATTAAATTTATATTGCGCTGACTAGTTAAAGATTAAAAATTTATTGTCATAAAAAGATTTTGTTTAAAAATAAAATTATCAATTCAAGATACCGAAACGACACTGTACGAAGCGTGTACACTATTATTTTTATCATTGGAATTCTTTTTTCGACAAAAGGACAAACTAAAGATTTTTTAATACAAGAAAGTGAGATTAAAACCAAAGGGGATTATTTGTATGACCCTAATTACCCACCGGTGAATAAGGTTAGGCAAAAGTTAAAGCAAATATGCCAGTTACCTAAAATAGATCATAATCCACAATACGATAGAAGATGTAAAAACCATTTCAAAGAGTTATCAAAACACGTAAGGGAAGAAAAAAAAAGGATGCAATTCTTTTATGGCAAGTATTCTGGAGAAATGTACCTCCACCAATAAGAAAGTATTTAATAAAAAATACAGGAATGGATCGCGGAAACCTATACAAAATGGGAGTCTCATTGGTGGATTACTTCAATCACAAAAACCCAAAAAATTCTCATGCTATGCACCCTCACCTTCAGATTGAATTAAGTGAAAGTAGGATTATCCATATTCAGTATCCTAGAACTAGCGAGCAAAGTAAAAACTTTTTTATAATTAATGAATCGGGAAAGTACAAAAGGGTTATAAACCTATCAGGGAATTTGATTGGTAAAAATGGATAATTTTAGAGTATTAATAAACAAAGATAAATATATAGTTAAAAGGTTAGACTCAACGATAGAAAATCATACCAAGTGGGTTGGTATACAACCAAAAAGAGATAAAAATACATACGGTACGAAAATCAATCCAAAAAGACTTGAAATAATATATTCAATTTTCATTTTTGAGATGAATAATGCTTACCTGGATGAAGGACAAGATATATCCTTGGATATGAGTAAGAATGTTGAATCAACTTATGCATCTTCTGTTGATGAAATAATTAATTACCTTGAGACAAAAAATATCTGTATTGAAAATTTTGTATCAAGATCAGATTTGTCTGAGTACCCGCTTTAGACCAAAATAATAACCAACAATTAATTAATAAATTAATCTTTGAAAATCTTCTCAAGATACCTAATTTACTTTCAAATCAATTCTTTCAAGATTTAAACCCTCGCTATAGAATATATAACTTGGCATTCCTATAATATGTTCAAGCGACACAGGACCAAAATGCCTAGAATCAGCTGAGTTATCTCTATTGTCACCAATAAAAATATATTTCCCATTTGGGACAGTAAATTGATGAATAGTTCTAGTTTGAAAAGCTGTATGTTTTTTCTTTAAAAGAATAAGATAACTTTTTTGGCCATTATTTTCTCTTTTCATTTCATAATCCGAGGAACTAAATCTTTCACCCAAAACTTTTTTATATTTATTTAAATCAACCGTGGTTTGCTCTAACATTTTTCCATTCACAAATATTGAATCACCGATGGTCTCAAACTTATCCCCTGGTAATGCGATCAATCGTTTTACATAAGTGACATCGGGTTTCATTGGATATTTAAAGAAATATACGTTACCTCTTTCAATCTTAAAGTCACTATTAGACATAACACGATCACCAACCATTAATCCCGGTAACATTGAATGAGAATTTACTTTAAATGATTCGTAATCACCAGACGGAGCAAAGAAACCCATTCCAAATGACGCAATAATAAAAACAGCATATGATTTCCAATTAACAAATTTTGGTGTTAATGGTGAACTATTTTTTCGATAAAGAACTACAACATGAAATATCGCCCCCACCATCAAAGCAACAATACAAAATAAAGTACCAATAAAACTGAAAGCGCTAGATCCTAATATTAAACTTTTCAAGTTATACACAAACAATAAATCAACTAGAAATATAATAATTCCGGTTTTCACATAACCTAAGTAAAATTGCCCTAAACCTACAGCAAGCAAGTTAAAGATCAATGCAATGAAAATATTTTTATTCAATTTAAAACTCATCTTTTCTGATTAGGAGTATATTTGTTTCGTCACTTTAATAGCGAAAATAAAGTGACCCTACTATAGTTATCTCTAGCTTACTGGTCTTACAATTATAATTTATCAAAGGATAAATTATATTTACTTACTTCCCGTTTTATTAGATGCTAATTTTAAGGAGAAAAAAATACTAAGGTCATTTCCACTTATCGTTCGATTAATTAACAAGAAGTTTAGTAACAAAGATTATTTTACGAATATAATCACTAGGCCTAACGAAATTTCGTGAATTATTTCATAACCCAGGAAAACGATAAAATATTATATCAAGAATATCAGGTAGCCCTTAGTTGATTGGGGCTTTATCTAACGAAATACCATTTAATTCTTTTTCATCCTCAATCTTGCCGGAAATTAATAAAAAAAATATTGACCTTAGAATTTTCATATATTAGCAGCATTGCGCAAAAAAGAGAATCGATTCAAATATGATTGTTTATAAGAACAAAGGATTTAATTTCATGTTGTCTAATTGTATTCCAGAGCTAGTGTGGAAATTATTTTCATTATTGATAAATAAGCACAATACATTATTTAACATACAATTAATCAACAAAAAGACCTTTAAACAAGACTACATTATCAACATTGCTCAAAAGATATCATCTAGTTAGCTTAAGATACGAATTATGTTTTAAAAGTACATAAGATAATTTTCACATTATTCCATTTCATATTTTAAAAATTGATTTAAAATATGAAATGGAAAACATTCTTCAAAATTTTTTTAAGAAGTTCAATTCCTTTTAGAAAAAAGCGAATAGAATTTGATAAATTTGATATCCAGACAATGTTAAAACTGGGAGCTATCCCTGCCCTTTTTATAATCTTTAATTTTATTTACGCCATTCTGATGGTCTCACTTAAAACGCAAGTATTAAAATATTTTACTAAAGAAGACTATGGGGCTTTTTACTTAATTTCTGCTCATTTCTTAAACTTACCATTTCTTTATTTTGTATATAAATCATATCTGAGGGCCAAGTGTAACAAATATGAGAGGAAAGTTATTGAGCTCCAAATCATTATTATGCCCTTATTTACAATATACAAATTTATAAAGACCTTTATTTTTGTTTAAACACCTTATAAATAAAAAATTTTCTTCCAAAAGGAAACCTCTATCTAAATTTTATGTTGTTTTACAAGATACTCACCAAGGCTTTAGGACTCTCCAAATTAATTTAAATACCTCTAATGTTTTCAATAAGATTATATTTTTAATTTTCTGCAAGACTGATTTTAATAAGTGCTGCTAAGTATGATCCATATTTTATTTTTTTCAAACATCACCAAAAGGCTTGGATGAAAGGGAGGTGAGTATAAATGCTAATGCGGAAACAATAAATTATGATAGCATACTTTCTACTAAGAACTTGGCAAAGATATATGAATGAAAAATTGCTTTATAATAATGCAATTTTAATCATCTTTTAAAAATTTAAGTTGAAACAAATTAATCAACATGACAATTATCCCAAAAATAACAGCGAAAAGCGCAATCTCAACATCATATGGTTTTGGAGCAGTAAGGGAGAATCGAATTAAAATGGTAGATATAATGAATCCTATATTTCTTACGACAAAACGGTAGGTCGTTTGGTGAAACATTGAAATCAAGAGAATAAAAACATCGGTAAAAATCATAACATTGAAAAAATCAACATAAAAAATTTGACCTAGACTAATTGGTGCATAATTAATTTGGTTGAACACTCTTGTTGCCCAATTGAAAAAACTGGTAATTGACATGATAATCAACAATAAGCTTAGTAATAGTGCTATGGCCTTTTTTCTTTTTAAAAAATTCTGTAATTCTTCTCCAGGCGGCTCTTCAAGTGTATTCACTTTAGATCTTTTGATAAGATAATAAAATACACTTACAAGAAAGACCATAATAAGGCCTCCAAACATATCCAAAACTAATCTTTGAACAATAATATTGTCAAAGCTTAATGGCCCTTCTCCAAAATCAGCAATATCTTTGAATACATTTCTAAAGATTACGAGTGAGACTATTTCAAATTGAAGAGCTATCGATAGAGATGTTGATTTTGGTATAGAAATAACCAGTAGAAAGACTTCATAAAATAAAATAAAACTAAATGGTGTATAAAGAGCTGAAAGGTAATTTAAAGACATACCACTTAGCCATTCAAAGTTTGAATTTTTTGCAATAAATATAAGACCTAAATGGAAAATTAAACCTAAAATACTTAAAAGATTTATAAATCTTCTAAATTTATGAACATTTTTATCTTGAAATATATTATCAAAAGTACTTTCAAGATAACTTGCCAATCTACTAATCATATCAATAAAATCGGGATGCTGGGTCCAAAAAATAAGTTTGTAAAAAAGGAATTCAGTATTCTATATAATTTATTTGTTTTTTTAGTTAAATAATTTTTTTAAAATGACTGCGTAGGCCATTGCAAAGAGGATGACAAAACTGGAGAATTATCACTGTTAAATAAGATTTATTACTTGTTTGATACACTGATCAATCCCTTCTGCAATTATTGATATCGGAGCATCACCTAACATGTAGGCAGGAGTTGAGACTACTTTATTTTTCTTATCTATGTGCACTTGATGAACTTCACAGTCTATGTGATATCCTCCAAGTTCACTTATAACTCTAGCGGTGGAGGAATAATTTCCAATGGTTAATTCTAGTTGAGCATCACCAGCTGCCAAGAAAATAACCGCCGGTGAAATGCATAAAGCACCAAAAGATAAGCACACCTAGCACAAATTAAGCCAACGCTAGAAAGTTTTAGAAATAAACAAACAGGTTAAGCTTAAAACATGAAGACAAGCTACCGAAAACACATACAATTAATTTTGATTATCTGATTTTGATAAAAATTTCGAACTGAATTATGGAGGAGACAGCATTTATCAAACAATAACAATTGTTTAATAAATGTCGGCAGCCAAAATCGGCCACGTATTTGGATGACGTTAAAAAAGACTGATTACATTATCTCTGTAAGATCAACCTTTTGGAATGATGTCTTGGATACTATTTGTGGCACCCTTAAAATCGAGACCAGCGAGTCTGAGATAGATATCCATTGTTGAACTTCTCTTCCAACCCCCAATTCGCAAAACTGTAGCAGCAGACACACCAGAAGCTAACATCTGTATGGCAAAGAATGCCCTTAATGTATGAAACTAAATTGAAGTAATCGAACTCTGTCTGCTAAATTCTTTAAGATAAAGAGCTTGCTCTCCATTATCCCAAGTTTTCGTTCTTTCAAAATTATAAACGAATAAAGCTAATTACCTTTCCTTAATCTTCAACTGAACTCAGTTAGCTAAATTTTATTTAAAAAAATCTTTTGTCGTTTAGTCGTATTAAGGCGCTACTCTTCACCCTCTTGATCAAGTAAGCTTAAGCCATTTATTCATTATGGTTCTCAAATATCTTTTGAATAGAAAAATCCTTATCGCAATTACAATCTATAATCTTTTTGTTCAGACCCTCAACAAGGTTGTCTTTTTTTGTTATAAGTTCCCCTGAATTCTGAATGGATGTAAATTGAAAAACTAAATCCAGCAACGAACCTTTTCTAAGATGAAGGCCATAAAAATAAATTTGATTTTTTTGAAAAGTTTAGCACTTTCTTCATGGTTCTTTTTGGCATTATCTTTTTCTTTTAAGATAGTCATGGCACCTGTGGAAACCATTAGAATATTAAAAATTATAGTTATCAGTAATGTACTCAAAAAGAGAAATAAAACACTTTGAAAAATCTCCTTTAAACTCTTTGCACATAGATTCTTTTTTCTCATTTGAGCTTAAAATATCTTTAACAAAAAGAGTTAAACTTACCTCGTAAGAGATATTCGCCAAGCCTTGAATATTTCATCGTAGCTTTTAGACTTAGGTATTGAAGTAATGTATTAGAAAAAAGCTTACTCCTACTAGAGAAGCAAAACTCCATTTGTGAGAATAAGGTTTAAAGTGAGAGAAATGTTTACTTTTACGAAAGTCAATAACTGGCGATGAGGCAATGTTAATCTGATGAAAGATAAAAGATAGGCTTAAGATGACAGCGCTTAGGCTCCTTTTCAATCTTTTATTAATTTTATTACTTTGAATCTGTAGTACATACTTTTGAATGAGATAAAATATATAGTAGGAAACTATCGCAATAGGAGTAAATTTCAAAAGCTGGAGATACTAAGGTCCTTTTGTTGCGGCGTCTCCCATTTTTCAAACTCCAACCTGTATCACAAATTCGACAACTGATTAAAAAATATTTACCTTAGAATTTTTTAAATTAAGGATTTTTGTGCAAAAAAAAATAATCAACCCAAAGAAGGTTGTTTATAAATACAAAGAACTTAATTTTATGTTGTATAAAAGTATTCATAAGTATGTGTATTATTTTTTTTGAAAAGCACCAAATCGCCATTAGAGATTCTCTTAAAAAGAAAGAAACCAAGACGATTTTATCTCAGTTTCTTTCTTCGCTATTTTTTTCTTGAATTTTTCAGAGGAGCTTTTCATCTCATATTTCTAAACCTTCTCATATTATTTTGCTGCGTTTCCTGTATCGAATCTTGACCTTGTTGGATGGAGTTCTGAGTAGGAGTAATCTGTCTACTGTTACTTTGTTGTATTCCTGATTGAACCCTTTGATTTCCTCTAACTTTATTTCGAGCAGGATTTCTTTGTCCAGGATTAACCTGACGCGCTCTTGATCTAGTCCGCTGGTTTTGTCGGATAACATCTAGAGCAGGGTTTATTCGTTCGTTAATGTAATTATTTCTAACATCATACCGGCGATTTACATCTATTGGTCTCATATTGCTAAACCTGCTTGGACCACACTTGCCAGAATCAATTTCGGCTTGGGGTACTCTTGACTCACAAACTTTAAATGATTCGTCTTCATTGAGGCTTCCAAGACATCGACACGCGTTAATTTCATTCCACTCAGATGTAATTAGATTCTGGGATAATGAGTCACCGGCAGTTACTCTTGTTAGAACTCCTGAGATATTCATCTCGTCAGAGCTCGATGTACAGCTGTTATCGCTTGGTATGGCAAAGCAACTTTTAACGAAGCAGCCACTGTTAACACAGTCAGTGATCATTCTTTTTCGACAAATTCTTATCAACTCATCTCTCGGTTTGGGTCTACGACAAACATCTACAACTTCAATTTTCATCGCGGGGTTGTCGATGTTCCCATGTGTTCCACTGCAGTAACTTGTTCTCTGAACCTGAGTTGTGCCGTCTGGGCACACTGACGGTCTGCTCATCACTTCTTCTCTGACTTCTCGGAGTCGCCTAACGCCTTCATCATGGCCCTCATTAAAATCAAGATAGTCGCCAACTACTTCTGTCGTGAAAGTCCCTCCACATTGACCATGGGTATCCTTTGCCGCGGATAAGATGTTTTCTAATGACCTATCAGGATAGCACTGAAAGTGTTGATCTAGGTCAACGGGGCAACTTACAGTGAAGCTGAGGTCTACTTGCTCCGGACGTATCGCACAGTTTTGAGGGCTATCTCCTGGCTCAGTTCTCGATGCCCAATATTTCGCTAACCATTTAACCCCTTTATAGAGACCTAAAACTTCGGCAAAACCGGGAATAGCGTGAGCTATAAAACCTATTTTTTTTAGGGCCCAATGGGCAAATGTTGATCCGTCAGCAATCATAGCTCCAGGGCCTGCCAGAGCGTCTCTTACAGCATATTCAACATCATTGACTATGTCGCCGCCGAAGCTGGTGACAAGTTTCGTTCTAACCTTAACCGCACGATCTCCATGATGGCAATACTTGTTAGCGATGTGAGCATAGATTGTATTTGTCCCGGTCGGGTTGCGGGTGCTTCTATACATGGTTTCCCACAAGATTAATCGAGATGTATCACCATAGGCTTTTTTATAAATAGTGCCCTCGATATTTTCATTGTGTGCAACTGTACTTATCATGTTGCAAGAATTTTGATCTGGAGTATCTGTCTGAAAGAGAGTCATATGCTCGTTGGAGCCATGAGGTGTGCGTGAAAACTCTTTTCTATAGCATGAGGTCGTAACATCTCGTGCCATATTAAAAAGTCTATTCCAGCTAATAGTACCAACTTCATAAGAACTATTATCTTCAGAAGTGTCTTTTGAAACAATGCCGAATAATTTTGCAATTTCTTCACTTCTGTATCCATGCCTTGGATTGGAACACTCTAGATCATCACACCGATCAATGTCGGCGTAGACCACACCTCTACATCCAGCAACTCGATCAGACTCATTATGTGGCTCGTGAATAGCGTCAACTTCATCACATCCTGTGGTATACCTTTCAGTGGCATTAAAAAAAACCGCCGATGTCGCCATCATTGAGATTATAATTAATGTTAAATATATTTTTTTATATTTCCCCATTGGCAACTCCTTCACTTTAATTCAATTATATTTCGTAAAATTTCTTCAAAAAAATTAGGGGCTCAATTTTTCGAGAGTAAAAAAGTTACATTTAGTAATAAAAAAATTAAGTTTAACCTATGCAAACAATTAATATAATGAGGGATAGGAAAAATAAGAACTGTACTCAATCCAAAAAAATCGAGAAATCACCACAAAATAATTTATATATTATTAGGTGGTCGCAAAAAAAATAATCAACTCAAAGAAGGTTGTTTATAAATACATCTGTAAAAAGATCATATTTTAAAAGAATTCTCACTAACTCGATGACCCTAGCATCATGCAATCTAGTTTCATTGAGTATGGTTATAGGATTATCCTCTCCATTAAAGAGCTTCTCCCCCATCTCTGTAAGGTACACAAATTTACGCTTACTCCAAGGATCAATCAAACTTTGAATGATTCTTGCCTTTTCTAGTCTTGATACAGTTTTTCTAAAAACTGAAGCATGATTAGGATATTCTCCAAGCTCTCTTAGTCCCTTCAGATCAAGTATCCTCCATTTCCCTAAAGGCTCCATGAATTTTAGATGATCTGAATTGTAATAATTGAAATCTACAGCACTCATATTGTTACCTCCTGCTCAAAATTAATTTGCTTCTTATTTGAATGATTTAAATCTAGGTTACTTTTTCTAATATTTAAGTGGATTACTTTATGGGGACTTTGGCTTAATAAAATGCGTTGGCCTATTTTTAAATTTTGAATAATATTTTGTTTTTTTATCACATAGGAACTTTAATGAATCTTCCCTTTCGTAAACGCGCCCTCCTAAGTAATTTTCTCTAAACCTATAATTATTGTTTAATCTACCACGTTTGATCTTAATAAACTTAAGTGGATTCTTCTTATTAAGAGTTACACTGGTGCAATCATATATAAGCCTCAGGAATAAAAAGCTCTTTTTTTAAAGAATCCAATAAAAACTCTATTTATTTTTACATGAAACTTTTATGGTCTTTAATTAACGATTACAAATACGAAACAATTGAAAAGGCTCACGAAATTTCGTGAAAGTTTAATTAAATTTATTTTTCAAAAAGCATCATTTCACAATTCTTACTTATCGTTGATTTTGGCTTCAAGAAAGTACGAAGCACTTCACCCGAAACGTGTTTCAATAAACTTTCAAAAAATATATTCGCATTAGGAGCATCCGTTGCCTTGGCAGCTAAAACACCAAGTTTATCTGCTTTTTGAACATTCAATTTCCACTTGATCAATTTAGACTGGAGAGAAAAAGTGTCATCTACTTTTTTAAAAATCTCAGTGCATGATTTTAGGCTTTTTTCATCTGTAAAAATTTTATACACGGATTTAACATAAGTGAGAAACTCATTAATGTATCTATCCCTTAGAGCTTGATATTTTTCAGGATTATAATAATTATCAAAAACTTTATTTTTTGTAAAAAAACCAGCACTTCGTGGATTTTCAAACAGCTCTACTAATGTATCATGCCCTTCTCCGGCAAAGTTAATAAGACCTTGCTTGAAAATTTTTTCATTAAAGTCATTTAGATCAAAGTTAAAAATGCCACGTGTTTTCTTTAAGTATTTCCCAAGTTCATCAACTTCAGCGAAATAAGGAAAGATACCCGAGTCCTCAACAAGACATTCTATTTCATTAGTTAACTTTTGAAAAAACCTAAGCGCATCTGCCTTATCACCACCTCTTTGCACTTTTAAATTATCATACCAAATATATAACCTTGTTAAATAAAAAAGCTCCAAGCCACTGAATGGCTCATTCCGAAATTTACATTTATCTTCAAATTTAAGATTCTCAAAATCAGTTAATATGTTTTCAAATTTTTCCTTATGTTTATCCAATAATTCATTTGACGGGAAATCTACATTAGAATCTAGATAGCTTAATTCATTATATTCACTTACATCACTTAAGTTTGGAATTTTTACGAGCTTAATCTTTTTAAACATCGATTTTGTCTTCTTAAGTTTCTCAAATCGAGAGTCAAAATCGCTGTCCGAGGCGATTACTTTAAAAGGTAAGGTCAGAGTAACAATAATCGACATTGTAAGTAGGCTATTTATTTTCATATAACGACCCATAAAAAGTTTATTTGCTTAATTATAAGTTATTAAGTCTTTTTTTAAAAATATTATGCATAGAGGAGCTTGTTCTTTTTTACTAAGTAATTTTCTAAAAATGAGTCAATTTATGACCATTAAAAGTCAAGTTATCTGGATACGTCTGATATGAGTAAATAATCTTATACAAAATGTAGATCTACTGAGAGATTTATAATTGAAAAACGAGAATTTTAGTGGATTGTAGAGTTAATTTATTCTTTTATTAGATGAAGTGACAGCCCCTCCTGGCGACAGAAATGATAGCGTTATATTTAACAAAAAATATTTAGTATTATTCTTATTGGAATCCTTGATTAACTACTTATTGTATACATACATAACATTCAAAAAGTGGAAGAGAACACCGGGAAAAGTTAGCTGGAATAGAATTAATTAAGACCACTAAAAAATATTGGACTCTTTTAGATATTATTTTAAGAGACCTCCTTGGAAAATCAGCTAGTTTTTTTTGTCTTACTATTGGTTTTTTGTGGGCGATCTATGATCCTAAAAACCAAACTTGGCATGACAAAAAAGGGAGTAAAAAAAATATTAAATGAACCAAGCTATGAAGAGAAAGAGTTTTTGTCCTTTGAATATCATACTAACGATAAAAAAACTGTTGCTGAATGTCGTCC
>MDTG01071221.1_pt1 | contig 38251 bp, 38 predicted proteins | sample 811421 | NCBI WGS metagenome assembly MDTG01 (sample SAMN05326645, study PRJNA326480) | marine metagenome | isolation source: seawater | place: Pacific Ocean: South East | collected 2011
CCCCGCCTCATCCGGGCCAGTCTCGAGGACGTGTTCGTCATGGCCACGACGCCGGACGGTCGCGGGGGGGCGGCCCCGTGAAGCGCTCGCTGGTGCGCATCGCCGCCGTCGCCGCCAAGGAGTTCCGCCACCTGTCCCGCGACCGGCTGAGCGGCGCCATGATTCTCGGCATACCGCTGGTGATGACCCTGCTGTTCGGCTACGCCATCAACACCGACGTGCGCGACCTGCCCGCGGCGGTGGCGGACCAGGCGGGCACCACGGCGTCCCGCGCGCTGGCGGCCGGGGTCGAGGCGTCCGGCGTGGTGCGCATCGTCGATCGGGTACCGGACGCGGCCGCCCTCGAGCGCCGGCTCGCCGACGGCGGCATCGTGGTGGGCCTGTACATTCCCGCGGATTTCGAGCATCGGCTGGCGGACGGCCGGCCGGTGGGCCAGCTGCTGGTGGACGGCAGCGATCCCGTGGTCCAGAACGCCGCCCGGGCGCTGACCCAGGCGCCGCTGCCGGCGCTGCTCGACCGGGTCCGGCCGGGCGCGGCCGGGGCGGAGCCGGCCGGGGGCGCGCTGGCGGTGCGGGCGTACTACAACCCGGAGCGGCGCTCGCCGGTGTTCATCGTGCCCGGCCTGTGCGGCGTCATCCTCACCCTGACCATGGTGCTGTTCACCGCGGTCGCCATCGTCCGGGAGCGGGAGCGGGGCAACCTGGAGCTGCTGATCACCACGCCGGTGGGCAGCCTGGAGCTCATGGTCGGCAAGATCCTGCCCTACGTGGTGGTCGGCTACCTGCAGGCGTCGCTCATACTCGCCATCGGCGTGGTGCTGTTCGACCTGCCGGTGCGGGGCAGCCTGGTGGACTTCTACGGTGGGGCCGGCGTGTTCGTGCTGTCCATTCTCACCCTGGGCCTGCTCATCTCGACCCTGGCGGCGACCCAGTTTCAGGCGTTCCAGATGACCTTCATGAGCTTTCTGCCCCAGCTCCTGCTGTCCGGCTTCATGTTTCCGTTCGACGGCATGCCACGTGGCGCGCAGCTCCTGGCCGAGCTGTTCCCCCTCACGCACTTCCTGCGGATCGTCCGCGGGGTGGTGCTGCGGGACGCCGATCTGATGCTGATGGCCGACGACGTCTGGCCGCTGCTGGCCTTCTTCGTGGTGGTCATGGCGCTGGCGACGGCGCGCTTCCGCAAACGCCTGGACTGACCCGTCCGCGGCCCTTCGGCGGCTGCAGGACGGGCAACAAAAAGCCGCCCGAAGGCGGCTCAAAAATCCCGGATTGTTGTTATGTGGCCGGGAATCCGTCAGCGCGCGCAACGTCTGTCCGTGTCGTCGCGTCGCTGCGCTTTTCTCTGCGTCTTTCGACGTCTCGTCCGGTCCGATGCCGTGGCGTTCCGGTCCCGCGCCGGGCGGTGGCCCGGTCGCGTGCTGCTGTCCGTCTGCTGCGGCGCCCGATCAGGTCGCCTGACCGGGTGGTCCTTCCCCCTTCGAGTGATTCGCCTCGCGGCTCACGCCTGCACCCGTCGCGGCTCGTCGGGCGGGTCCGGGGTGCGGGCCCGCGCTCGGATCGGCCGGCGGCGCAGTGGCGCGACTCGACAGTCCAGTGATTTCAGGCAGGGCGAAATCGCGAGGGAAAGTAGCAGAGGAACATCGCTCAATCAACGACTTATTGAGTTTTGTTGTCCTTTCCTCGAATTTCCGCGCCGGGCAGGCCGGCAGTGTCGACGGCATGAGCCTGGGCGCCGCGGGTGTTCAGGCAACGGCCGGCGAGTCCGGCGCCGGCGGTGACGGCCCGGGCCAGGCTGCCACCCTCGAGCAGCACGGCGGCCAGCGCCGCGACGAAGGCGTCGCCGCAGCCCGTGGGGTCGACCGGGTGCGGCACCTCGGGGACCGCAACGGTCAGGCCGTCCGGACGGATTTCCACCGGGCCGGCGCCGTCGGTGACGACCACCCGGCCGACCCGGCGCTCGATCCCGGCGGCGTCGGCCAGCCGGGCGAGGGCCCGCCACTCGTGCCGGTTGACCACCAGCAGGTTGCACCAGTCCAGCGGTGTGTCCAGGTCCGCCTCCGTGAGCAGCTCGGCGTACTGCCCCGGGCACCAGATGCGCAGCGCCGGCCCGCGGATCCGGGCGGCGCAGCCGCTGGTCTTGACCGGCAGGTCCGGTGCCAGTATCGCCGCTTCGAAGGCCTCACCGCCGCAGCGGCTGCCGGCCAGCAGGTCGTCGAGATCGTCGGCCCAGCGGTCCAGGCCCGAGGGCCCCGGGTAGAAGGCGGTGAACTGCTGCCCGTCGCTGCCCGTGAGCACGATGCCCCGGGCCGAGGGCGTGCCGCCGATGCGGAAGATGCCGGATTCGGAGATGCCGGCCCGGGTCACGTGGCGGGCATACTCGCCGGCGTAGTCGTCGCCGGCGTACACGAAGGGCACCGGCCGGTGGCCCAGGCCGGCGAGGTTGTAGGCGATGTTCATCGCGCAGCCGCCGAAGCCGCGGTCCAGGCGGTGCAGCTTGACGTTGCGGGTGCCGGCGTCGAGCGGGGCATCGAACACGCCGATGTCGTCGTAGGCGAGGGTGCCGCAGACCAGGACCCGGGCCATGGGGTCAGCGCCTGTCGGCCGGCATGACGCTGGCCAGCGTCAGCCAGAACCCCAGCCGCAGCCGCTGCCACGGGCCCAGGGCCCGGCCGGCCCGCCAGCGCAGCAGCGCGCGGCGGTAGCGCGGGTTGTCCTGCAGATGCCGGTGGACGTGACCGTGGATGCGCCGTGAGGCGAGGCAGAAGCACGCGACCGCGGCGGCCAACAGCAGCACGCCGGGCAGCACCGGCAGCACCAGCCCGATCACCCCCAGGATGGCCAGGGCGGTGCCACACAGCAGCAGGAGCAGTTTGCGAATCATCCTTCGTCTCCGATGGGTCCATGGCCGGTGTCCGGCGGGGCGTCGGGCCGCCGCAAGATCAGCCGGGGTGAGGCGGCGGTTGCGGAGCCGGTGGGCCGGTCGTTTCCGGAGCTTCCCGCTCCGCTGATGATGCGGCACCCGGCATCGCTCCGTCGCCCCGACGTTGCGCCCGTTCACCGGGTCCGTACATCCAGGTTCTATGCAGGGATGCAGGTTCGGTGCCAACCGCAAAGGCCTGATCCGCCGGGCTTTTCCAGGCGGCGCACCGGGTCCGGCATGGGCGGTTGCGCCAAAACCTGGCGAATCGGGCCAGCCGGCCGACGCCTCCCCGGGACCTGCACAATCCCTCACATCTCCCATCATGAACCTGTCACGGGGTGGCGGTAGTCTGCGCCGATCAGTGACGGGAGTCGCAGGATAATGAAGCACCTGGTCGGACGCATATTCACCATCGGGGACGGCGCGTTCCGCGTCGTCGACGTTCAGCGCCTGGGTGGCGACGCCCTGGTGTACGCCGAGGCCCAGCCCGATTCCGCAGCGGTTCGCCCGGAGCCGGCCATGCCGCCGGCGCGGATGGCCTTTCACTACGGCGACATTGCCGATGCGCTGGAGCAGGCCGTCTCCTGACGGGCCGCAGGTCGGGCGCAGGCCGAAGGAACACGGAGCCATGGAACTCGAGGAAATCGCCGAAGGGCCCTACGACCAGCTCGACCGTCCGCCCGAGGCGGACGGCCCGCCCGACGAGCCTCAGTGGGGCGACGCCTACGAGTGCTGAACGGCGCCTCACCGGAAGTGTGATCCGCTTCCGGGCGCACGGCGGGCCGCTCTGATTCAATCGACGGTACCCCAGGCCGGCATTCGCGCCGGAGGACGCTGGGCACCCGGGATTGCGTGAGGAGTGACATGGCCAGTCAGGATGGCGCTCAGGAAGTCGTGCTGCTGTTCGATCCGTCCGGATCGAAAGTCGACCTGGAAATGCGCTATGGCCAGTTCAAGGCGCTGCTCGGTCAGAAGGCCACCCTCGACAGCCACGCCGCCGCCACCGTCAAGGCCGCCTACGCCCAGGTGGGCGACGGTCTGATCGTCCGCGCCGCGGTGTTCTTCCTGTTCAAGGTCAACGAAGCCGGCTACGTCGATCCCGCCTTCAACCTGCCCCTGGACTACATGGCCCAGCAGTCCGGACCGGGTCCCGACCTGGGCAACGGCCCCATCCTCATGGCGAGCCGCAGCCAGTGTCCGGTGCCGTGGCACGCCATCAACATGTGGGAGCCGGAAGGCGAGGGCGAACGGCACCCGGCGCATCTGGTTCAGAAGTCGGTGTGGCGGAACCGTCTGCAGCTCAAGACGATTCCGGTGCGCCGGCGCAGCAGCGGCGCGGAACGTCCCGCCGCCGCGCCCGCCGGCGAACTGGATCCGCCGGTCGAGTCCCGCGCGGTTGCGCCGCCCGAGCAGCGCCGGCCGGCGCCGCGCCGGGAGGCGGCGCGGATGCCGCCCGCGGAACCCCTCGACCTCACCGCCCGGCTCGATGCCAACGGCCGGCTCGGCCAGGCCGCCAACGGCGGCGGTGTCGGCCTGGCGCGCCTGCAGGCCATGGACCAGCGGCTCACCGACGCCTTCGGCGAGTCGGGACGGGTGAGCGTCACCCAGTATTCCCGTCAGCACCGCGAGCAGATGGGGCAGGTCGCGGACCGGTTCCGCGACGAAATGCAGCGGCAGCAGCAGAGCTACCTCGAGCAGATCCGCAGTTGCCGGGAGGAGATCCAGAAGCTGAAGGCGGCGCTGCGCCACGAGAAAGAGCGCAACCGGCGGCTCCAGCAACTGCTGCGCGGCGACGTCTGAGCGCCCGGCTCCGCTCGTTCCTCGATCGCCGCGCCGCGGCGACGCACGATTCAGCCATATCTCTCCTGGTCCGATCGCCGCGCTGCGGCGGCTGGGCAGCCGGCGGCGGGCCCGTTACCATCGCGGACACCGGCCCTGCCGGCCGCCGCGGTCGGCGCCCGACCAGGAGGACCCGCCATGCACATCGAAATCTTCTCCGACGTCGTCTGCCCGTGGTGCTACATCGGCAAGCGCCGGCTCGACGCGATCCTCGATTCTCCGGCCGGGGAGGGGCTCACCGTCACCTGGCGCCCGTATCAGCTCTATCCCCAGCTCCCCGAGGAGGGCATGCCCCGGGAGGCCTTCATGGCGGCCCGGTTCGGCGACGGCGCCCGGGCGTCCGAGATCTATCAGCGGGTCCGGGCCGAGGCGGAACAGGAAGGGCTGACGCTGGACTTCGACGCCATCCGGGTGGCCCCCAACACGCTGCGGGCACACCGGCTGCTGTCCTGGGCGGAAGGCAGCGGACGGCAGCACGACCTCGCCGAGGCGCTGTTCCGCGGCTACTTCCAGGAGGGCCGGGACGTCGGTGATCCGGCGGTGCTGGCGGCGGCGGCCGGATCCGTCGGGCTCGACCACGATGCCGCGGCGGAAATGCTCGCCGGCCAGGACGAGGTCGACAAAGTGCGCCAGGAGCTGTCCCTGGCCGAGGCCGTCGGCGTCACCGGCGTGCCGTTCTTCGTCATGGCCGGCAAGTTCGCCATTCCCGGCGCGCAGCCCCGGGAAGTGATGACCCAGCTCATCGAACGCGCCCGGGAACGCCTGGCCACGGCCTGATCGGTGCCGGCGGTCCGGCGCCGCGCGCCGGGTCAGCGGTCGGGCAGCACCAGCTTCGGCGGCACCGGCTGGCTGAACACGTGCTTCGCCACCACGCCGTAGACGTGGCCGCAGGATCGGCAGTACACCACCAGAAACCAGGGCTGGCGGTTGCGGGACCGTTCCTCGCTCTCGCCAGAGACGATCTGCTCGATGCCCTGCACCCCGCAGTCGGGGCATTTCGGTTCAGCCATGGGATTGCTCTCGGGTTGACGGGGCGGCGGTCTACTTCAGGGACTGGTCCATCTCGTGGGCGGCGATCTTGCCCCGGGCGCGGCCCACCACCCGGGCGGGCACGCCGGCGACCGTGACGCCCGGCGGCACGTCGTCGAGCACCACGCTGCCGGCGCCGACCTTGGCCCCGGCGCCGACCTCGATGTTGCCGATCACCTTGCAGCCCGCCGCCAGCAGCACGCCCCGGCGGATCTTGGGATGCCGGTCGCCGGTCTCCTTGCCGGTTCCGCCGAGGGTCACGCCGTGCAGCATCGACACGTCGTCCTCGATCACCGCGGTCTCGCCGACCACGATGCCGGTGGCGTGGTCGAGCATCAGGCCGGAGCCGATCCGGGCCGCCGGGTGCATGTCGACGCCCAGCGTCACGCTGATCTGGTTCTGGAAGAACTGGGCCAGGGTGCGGCGGTCGCGATGCCACAGCCAGTGGGCGATGCGATGGGCCTGCAGGGCGTGAAAGCCCTTGAAGAACAGAAACGGCGTCGACAGGTCCTCGCAGGCGGGGTCCCGGGTGTAGGCGGCGACGATGTCGAGGGCCGCGGCGCCGAGGATGCCCGGGTCGCTGTCCACGGCCTCGGTGATCACGTCGCGGATCAGCATGGTCGGCAGCATCGGATTGTCGAGCTTGCTGGCCAGGCGGAACGACAGCGCCGAGGCGAACGACTTGTGGTTCAGCACCGTGGCGTGGAAGTAGCTGCCGAGGATCGGCTCCTGGGCCGCCTTCACCGAAGCCTCCTCGCGCATCAGCGTCCAGAGCGCGGCGCTGCCTTCGCTGCCCTCGGCCCGGCGGGCCTGGTCCAGAGCCTGGAGATATCGCTGGTCGGCGGCGGTGTTCATGCCCGGGCTCCCTGAGCGGCTTGCTGAGTCTGGCCGTGGAGATTCGACGGCGGAGGCTGAGGGTAGTTTCACGGCGGCGTGATTTCCATCTCCCGGCGGGTCCGCCGGGGCGTCCGGGACGCCGGCCGGGCGCCGTCCGCCAGGATTGTCCGATGGCAGGCGCCTGTGTACTGTGCGTGCTTTTCCCGGAGCAGTGGCCCGCCATGAGCCAGCCCCCGAGCGCGTTCTCCACCGTCGGCCTGATCAGCCGCCGCGACAGCCCGGAGATACTGGACAGCGTGGTCGCCGTGCACGATTGCCTGGTGCGGCACGGGCGTGGCGTGGTGGTGGAAGACGTCACCGCGCGGACGCTGCCCGGGTTCCGCGGCGAGGAGGCGTCCCGGGTCGAGCTCGGCGAGCGCTGCGATCTGCTGGTGGTGGTGGGCGGCGACGGCAGCCTGCTGGGCGTCGCCCGGGATCTGGCCCACTACGGCGTGCCGGTGCTCGGCGTGAACCGCGGCGGGCTTGGCTTTCTGGCCGACATTCCGCCGGACCAGATCGACGTGCGCCTGCCGGCCGTGCTGGACGGCGCCTACACCTCCGAGGATCACTTCCTGCTCGATGCCCGGGTGCTGCACGACGGCGTGGAGACCGGCCGTTCGCCGGCGCTCAACGACGTGGTCGTGCACCTCGGCACCATGACCCGGATGATGGAGTTCTCGCTGTGGGTGGACGGTCAGTACGTCTACGACCAGCGCTCGGACGGCCTGATCGTCGCCTCGCCGACGGGCTCGACCGCCTACTCGCTGTCCGCGGGCGGACCCATCATGCATCCGGCCCTGGATGCCATCGTCATCGTGCCGATGTTCCCCCACACGCTCACGTCCCGGCCGCTGGTGGTGCGCGGCCAGTCGGAGATCAGCATCGTGCTCGACGAGGCGGGCACCAGCGACGGCCACGTGAGCTGCGATTCCCAGGTGGACTTTCCCCTTCGGGCCGGCGCCGAGGTCCGCATCCGCAAGTACGGCACGCCGCTCAGGCTGATCTATCCGGTCGACCACAGCTTCTACGAGTCCTGCCGCAGCAAGCTCGACTGGGCCAGCCGCCTGGGCGGGATGCCGCGGGCCGGCCGGCCGGATCAGGCGGACGGCTCCGGGGCCTGAGCCTCGGGGGGCGTGTCCAGATCCTCGAGGATGCCCGGATCGTCCACGTCCAGCCGGATCAGATCCTCGCCGGCGCCGGCCACCACGGCGCGGGCGCCGGCGTCGCCGCGGAGTGCGGTCAGCGCCCCCAGGTAGCGGCCGGCGAAGCCCACCGGGTGTCCGGGCCGGCCCCGGTGACGGGGCTGCAGCACGCAGTCCGCCGGGACCGCGAGCAGGGTGTCGCGCAGGCGGGTCAGGGTGTCGGGCCTCACCCAGGGCATGTCCGCCAGGGCGACGAACAGAAAGTCCCAGTCCGCCGCCGCACGGGCGCCGCAGGCCAGCGAGTGGCCCATGCCGCCGGCCGCCTCCGCGCAGCGCACCAGGCGGGCGGTCGAACTGCGGGCGGCGAGCTGCGCCGCCAGCGCGTCGTCCTCGGGACGGACCACCACGATCACCGCCTCGAAGGCCGCCGCGTACAGATCGAGGCTGGCGGCGGCCAGGCTGCGGCCGTCCGGCAGGACGTGGCGGCGCTTGTCGGAGCCGAAGCGGCGGCCGTAGCCCGCCGCCAGCAGCACCACGCCGCCCCGGCGCACCGGCTTCAGCCGGCCTGGGCGGCGGCGAGGGGTTGCCGTGCCGCGCTGGCGGCGCCGGCACGGACGGCGATGATCTCGGCCATGATGGCGATGGCGATCTCCGGCGGCGTCTTGCTGCCGATGGGCAGGCCGATGGGGGCGTGCAGGCGGGCGAGGGCCACGTCGTCGACGTCCAGGTCGCGCAGCCGCGCGCGCCGGTTCGCCGAGGTCCGGGTGGATCCCATGGCGCCGACGTAGAACGCGTCGGTGTACAGCGCCTCCATGAGGCCCATGTCGTCGATGCGCGGGTCGTGGGTGAGGGCGACGATGGCGGAGGAGGGGTCGTCTGCGAGCCGGCGCACCGCATCGTCGGGCATGTCGTTGACCAGGGTGACGCCGTCCAGGCCGAAATCCGCCAGCAGGTGCTCGCGCGGGTCGCACACGGTCACCTCGAAGTCGAGCTTCAAAGCGAGATCCGCCAGATACTTGGAGACCATTCCTGCGCCGATGATGAAGAGCTGATGGCGCGGCCCGAAGGTGTGGCGCAGGGTCTGGGCCGCGGCGTCCCAGACCAGCGGCGCGAACGCTCCGGTTTCGCTCAGCGTGCGGCTGCCGCCGGCCAGGTCGAGCCGGCGCTCGGTGCAGCGCCGGGCCGCCAGGCGGTCCCGCAGGACGTGGAAGTGGTCCCGGGTGTCGTCGTCCGGCTGCAGGGGTTCGATGACGATGTGCAGCGAGCCGCCGCAGGGCAGCCCGAACTTCTCGGTCTCCTCGGCGGTGATGCCGTACTGGAAGTACTGGGCCCGCTCCCGGGCCAGCTCGCCGGCGGTCAGTTTCTCGAGCAGGTCGTCCTCCACGCAGCCGCCGGACAGGGAGCCGACGATGCGGCCTTCGCCGTTGCAGGCGAACAGCGAGCCCACCGGCCGGGGCGAGGAGCCCCAGGTCTCGAGCACCGTGGCCAGCCAGCAGGACTCGCCGGCGTCCAGCCAGCGGCAGACCTGGTTCAGCACTTCGTCGTCTACGGCTTGCATATGCCTTTCGAACTCGGGAAAGTCAGCGGCCAGTCTACTACCACTGGCGGGGCGCTTCATGCGCGTGATCGAGACCTCGCTGGACGAGGATCTTAAGCTGTTCTCGAGCTATCTGTGGCAACACCGCGTCGTGCATAGGATTTTTGAGGAGCGTGGTCGCCAGGTCGTTGAGCTGGCCGACCCGGCGCTGGCGGACCGGGTGCGGGACGCCTACGGCGCCTGGCGCAGCGGACGGCTGGTGCTGGCGCCGGCGCCGGACGCCGCTGCCAACGAGCCGGGTCAGGGGCTGCGGCGGGTCCGCCGGGCGCTGGCCCGCTACCCGGGTCTCACCCTGCTGGTGGCGCTCGCGGTGCTGGTGTTTCCGTTCAGCTATCCCGTCGCCGACGGCCGCATCACCGCCGTGGCCGCCTGGCTGCTGATCATCGATCCGGACACGCCCGGGACGGTGCTGCCGACGCTGCCCGAGCTGCTCGCCAGCGGCCAGGTCTGGCGCTGGTTCACGCCCATGCTGCTGCACTTCTCGGTGCTGCACCTCGCCTTCAACTGCGCGATCGGCGTCGAGCTGGGCCGGCGCGTCGAGGCTTCCCTGGGAACGCTCGGGCTTTGGGCCGTGGTGCTGCTGCTGGCCGGCGTCAGCAACCTGGCCCAGTACGCCATCGGCTCGAGTCCCGTGTTCGGCGGGCTGTCCGGGGTCGGTTACGGCCTGCTCGGTTTCGTGCTGGTGATGCAGCGGCGCTTCCCGGCGGCGTCGGCCTGGCGGCTGCCGCCGGGCCTGCCCATCGGCCTGCTGGTGTTCCTGGTGGTGTTCACCACCGGCGTGACCGAGCCCTTCGGCCTGTACGTGGCCAATGCCGCCCACTGGGGCGGGCTGCTGTCCGGCGCGGCGGCGGCTGCGCTCTGGCCCCGGCCCGGCCATGCTTGAGGGCGCCCTGGACAAGATGACCGTGCGGTCCGGGGACGGAGCGTTCCCGCACGTCGCCCGGTACCGGCTGGCCGCGGGGCCGCCGGGCGGCGCCGCGGACCGGTTCCTCGACCTCGCCGGCGCGGTCGGCGGCGGGCTGCTGATCGAGTACCTGGGCCGCGTGAGCTGCAGCCACTGCGGCAGCGACACGCCGAAGAGCTACGGCGGCGGCTACTGCTACCGCTGCTTCACCACCCTGGCGCGCTGCGATCTGTGCGTGGTCAGCCCGGACCGCTGCCACTTCGCCGCGGGCACCTGCCGGGAGCCGGCCTGGGGGGAAGCGCACTGCATGCGCCCCCACCTGGTCTACCTGGCGAACTCCAGCGGCCCGAAGGTCGGCATCACCACGCGGGGCGGCGAGCTCACCCGCTGGCTGGACCAGGGTGCCACCCAGGGGCTGGTGGTGGCGGAGGCGGCCACGCGGCACCTCGCCGGGGTCACCGAAGCCACCCTGGCCCGGCTGATCAGCGACCGCACCGACTGGCGCGCGCTGCTGCGGGAGGATGCGGCGCCGGTCGACCTGCCGGCGCTGCGGGACGGTCTGCGGCCGCGTATCGGGACGCTGCCCGAGGGGGTATCCTGGCGCGACGACGGCCGGGTGGAGACGCTGGCCTTTCCGGTCGAGGCCTACCCGGCGCGGCTCGAACGGCTGACCCTGGAGCGGCATCCGCGGGTTGCGGGCCGGCTGGTCGGCATCAAGGGCCAGTACCTGCTGTTCGAGCACGGCGTGCTGAACGTGCGCCGCCATCGCGGCTACCACGTCCGCGCGATCCTGACCGACGAGCCCCTGGCGCCGGAACCGGCGCCGGCGGACACCGACGACTCGCAAATGGAGCTGTTCTCGTGAGCAAAGACGCCAGCCCCCAGACCATCTACCTGAAGAACTACCAGCCGCCGGCGTATACGACCCGGGAAACCGCGCTCAACGTCGACATCCGCGACGGCGTGACCGAGGTGACCAGCCGCCTGGCGGTCGAGCGACGCCCGGACGCCGCGGCCGACGCCGACCTGGTGCTCGACGGCCGGGACCTGGAGCTGGTCGAGGTGGCCGTGGACGACACGGTGCTCGGCAGCAACGAGTACCGGGTGGACCCGGAGTCCCTGACCCTGTTCGACGTGCCGGCCAGCGCCGAGGTCCGCATCGTCACGCGCATCCGGCCGGAGGAGAACACGGCGCTGGAAGGGCTCTACAAGTCCGGCGGCATGTACTGCACCCAGTGCGAGGCGGAGGGCTTCCGGCGCATCACCTACTACCAGGACCGGCCGGACGTGCTGTCCACCTTCACCACCACCATCGTCGCCGACGGCGACCGCTATCCGGACCTGCTGTCCAACGGCAACCTGGTGGCGGACGAGGTCGGCGACGACGGCCGCCGCCGGGTCACCTGGAACGACCCGTTTCCGAAGCCGAGCTACCTGTTCGCCCTGGTGGCGGGGCGGCTGGCGCTGCTGGAGGACGAGTTCGAGATCCGCTCGGGGCGCCGGGTGGCCCTGCGCATCTACTCCGAGCCCCACAACATCGACCAGTGCGGCTACGCCATGGACGTGCTGAAGCGGTCCATGCGCTGGGACGAGGAGGTGTTCGGCCGCGAGTACGATCTGGACGTGTTCATGATCGTCGCCGTCGAGGACTTCAACATGGGGGCGATGGAGAACAAGGGGCTGAACATCTTCAACACCTCCTGCGTGCTGGCCTCGCCGGACACGGCCACCGACGCCGCCTACCAGCGGGTCGAGGCGGTGGTCGCCCACGAGTACTTCCACAACTGGTCCGGCAACCGCGTCACCTGCCGGGACTGGTTCCAGTTGAGCCTCAAGGAAGGCTTCACCGTGTTCCGGGACGCCGAGTTCTCCTCGGACATGAACTCCCGGGCGGTGAAACGCATCGAGGACGTGGTGATGCTGCGCTCGGTGCAGTTCGCCGAGGACGCGAGCCCGCTGGCCCATCCGGTACGCCCGGACTCCTACATCGAGATATCGAACTTCTATACGCCGACGGTGTACGAGAAGGGCGCCGAGGTGGTGCGGATGCTGCACACCCTGCTCGGCCCGGAGGACTTCCGCGCCGGCTCGGACCTGTACTTCGAGCGCCACGACGGCAGCGCCGCCACCACCGACGATTTCGTCGCCGCCATGGCCGAGGCGGGCGGCATCGACCTGGGGCAGTTCCAGCGCTGGTACGAGCAGGCCGGAACCCCCGTGCTCACCGTCGATGAGACCTTCGAGGACGGCACGCTCACCCTGGAGATCTCCCAGCACTGCCCGCCCACGCCGGGGCAGGACGACAAGCCGCCGCTGCACGTGCCGGTGCTGCTCGGCCTGATCGGCGCGGACGGCACCGAGCTGACGGGGCCGGAGCTGGCGGTGGACTGTGACGATGCGGTGGTGTTCCGGCCCGGCGCCGACGCCACGCCGGACAGCCTGCTGCTGCATCTGCGCTCCCGTGCCGTGACCCTGCGCGTGACGGGTCTCGAGGACCGCCCGCGGGTGAGCTTCCTGCGGGGCTTTTCGGCGCCGGTGCGGGTGAACTATCCGCGGGACGCCGGGGCGCTCGAGTTCCTCGCGGTGCACGACACCGACGGCTTCGCCCGCTGGGACGCGCTGCAGACCCTGGTGGTGGACGAGATCCGCCGGCTTCAGGCGGAACCGGAAGCGGCGCCGGCGGCGGAACTGGTGGCCCTGTTCGGCGCCCTGGCCGGGCAGGCCCGCGCGGCGGACACCGCGGAGTCCCGGTTCATGCTCGCCACCATGCTGACGCTGGCGGACGAAACCTACCTGATGCAGCAGTTCGACAGCATCGACGTCGACGGCCTGTGCGACGCCCGCCAGCGTCTGCGCGAGGCGCTGGCTCGGGACCATCTCGACGGCTGGCGCGCCCTGTACCTGGCCAGCGCACCGGCCGGCGCCTTCGATCCCGGCGCGTCCGCCATGTCCCGGCGGGCGCTGCGCAACGTGGCGCTGGCCTACGTGGCCTGCGCGGCCGATGCCGCCGAGGCCGAGACGCTGATCGGGGAACACTATCGGCTCGCCGACAACCTGACCGACCGCCAGGCGGCCCTCGGTCAGGCGGTGCGGCTGCCCGGCCTGGACGACGACTTCCGTCAGCGCCTGCTCGACGACTTCTACGGCCGCTGGCAGAGCGAGGCGCTGGTGGTGAACGTGTGGTTCTCGCTGCAGGCCGCGAGCCCGCGATACGACGCGGACGCCGTGAAGGCGCTGGCGGACCATCAGGCCTTCGATCCGCGCAACCCCAACAAGCTGCGCGCGCTGTACGGCGCGTTCTCGCGGCAGAACCACCGGCGATTCCACGCCCTCGACGGCTCCGGTTACCGGCTGCTCGCCGAGGCCGTGGCCAACGTGGACGCACGCAACCCGTCCATGGCCGCCGGCCTGGCCATGCCGCTGACCCGGTGGCGGCGATTCGACGGCGAGCGGGGCGCGTTGATGCGTCAGCATCTCGAGGCCCTCGCCGGCCGGGACGGTCTGTCCCGGGACCTCTACGAGGTGGTGACCAAGAGCCTGGCGTGAGCCGCGGCCGGCCGCCTCAGTCGTAGAGGGCCGGCAGCGGCTCCGCGCTGCGGCGTGGTCCGCGCCGCAGCGCGTCGACCGCCCGGCGCACGGCGTCCCCGTCGGCGGCGCCGGCGGCGCCGGAGCGGAACCGCGCGGCATTCAGGTCATCGAGCAGCGCGCCGTAGCCGTCGGCGCGAAACCGCCGCTGGGCCTCGGGCAGCGAGGCGTCGTAGAACCCCCGCAGATAGTCGAGCAGCGCGTCGTGGATGGCGTCGGCGCGGCCCTCGCGGCAGGCCGCGTCCAGGGTCCGGCGGCGCTGACGCGCAGAGGGCGCAGCGGCGGGCGGGGCCAGACGCCCGCGCAGCGCGTAGGCCAGGGTGGCCAGCAGCACCGCGGCCGCGGCCAGGACCCACAGGGTGGCGCTGGAGGTCCGGCCCGGGGACAGCGGTTCCGCCGGGGGCTGGACCGTCTCCGGCGCCGGCGCGGCCGGGGCGTCGGCACCTTCTCCGGCCCGGCCGTCCGCAGCCGGCGCCGATGGTTCGGCGGCCACGCCGGTGATCGTCAGGTTGCGCCCGGGGGCGCTGGCGGTACGTACCCGGCGGGCGGCCACGTCCCACCAGACCACCTCGGTCGCCGGCAGCACCACGCTGCCCGGCGCCGTCGGGATGATCGCGTAGGCCTGCTCGCGTACGCCGCGGATCGACGGTCCGCGATCGTCGTCGGTGAGTTCCGGCGGCTCCGGATAACGGCGGAAGCTGGCGTCCGGCAGCGCCGGCGTCAATGGCGGGATGGCGGAGCTGACGTTGCCGGTGACCTCCGCCCGCAGGGTCCGCCGCACCTGGTCGCCGACCGCCAGGCGCCGCTGATCCGTCGACCAGGTGTCCTGCAGGGTCAGGTTCTCGGCGGGCAGCCAGGGATGCTCGGCGGGATACTCCGGCGGGATCGGCAGCACCTCCAGGGTCATGGGCTCCGTGGCGACCCGCACGCCGGAGCGCCGCAGCCGGCCGCCGCTCTGCAGGCGCACGCTGCTGGTGACGCTGATGGCGGGAATGGTCAGCTCGCCGCTGCGCTCCGGCAGGATGGCGAAGCGCTGCTCGATGACGCCGTAGCGCTGGCCGTCGCGGATGGTGGCCGTGGACGTGGTCTCGCCGATGGGCATGACGATGGCGTCGGGAATCTCCGGCATGCCCGGCAGGTCGCTGTAGATCTGCGCGCCGCTGGCGTAGTAGAGGCGGCGGATCAGCACGGTCTGGGCCTGCACGTAGACCGGATCCCGGGTCAGCTCGGACTCGAAGAACACCATGCGCTCGATGGCTTCGCGCAGTTCGGCGGGCATGCCGCGGACCCGCAGCGGCAGGGCCGGGGTCGCCTGGTCGCCGACGGTGACCGGCGGAATGGTGAGGTCGCCGCTGGACCGCGGCCGCAGCAGGATCTGGTATTCGACCCACGACTCGACCTGGCCGTTGACGGCCCGGTACTGGCTCGAACTCTGGGTGGTGAGAACCTCGAAGTCCTCTTCCAGGGCGTAGAGGCCCAGGGGCTGCGTCTGATTGGTGCCGGTGGTACGGATGGTCAGCCGCGCGGTATCGAACTCGTCGATGATGCGCGGCTCAACGGTGGCCGTGAGCTCTGCGGCGGCGGGTCCGGCCAGCAGCCAGAGCAGCAGGAGGTGGGCCCAGCGCCGCATCACCAGATCTTCTCCGAGTCCTGGCTGCGGTAGTCGCCGCGCCGCAACCGCTGGTTGGTCTCGTACTGGAATTTGCGGCGCAGCAGGCCGCCGGGATCGTCCGGCACCCGTCGCAACCACTGCTCCAGGGCGTCCTGCTTCTCGTCGCGGCTGGCCGTGAGCTCCTCGGAGGGCTCGCCGTCCTCGGATCGGGCTTCGGACTGCTGCTCCTGGCTCTGGGCGGTTTCCGACGGCTGCTGCTCCTCGCCCTGCTGCTCGTTGGCTTCGCCGGAGTCGTCGCTGCCGCCTTCCGGGTTGGCGGTGGAGTCCTCCGGGTTCTGCTGGCCCTGGTCCTGGCGGGCCTGCTGATCGTTCTCGGCCTGCTGCTGGCGTTCCAGCAGTTCCTCGACCAGGGCTTTGTTGAAGCGGGCGTCCTCGTGATCGGGATCCCGGTACAGCACGGCGTCGTAGGCTTCGATGGCGTCGGCGTAGGCCTGCTGCTGGGCCAGGGCGTTGCCCAGGTTGTACAGGTCGGCGGTGGCGTCTCTGCTGCGATAGTGCTCTGCCGCCGCCGCGTACTCGCCGGAGCGGTACAGGGCGGCCGCGCGCCACGGTTCGTCACTGCCGTCGTCGAACAGGGCCGCCGCCACCGCGGGCTCGCCGTCGCGCAGCGCCTCGAAAGCCTGCTGGTCGCGCCGCTGCCACAGGTCGTCCCACAGCCCGGCGTCGGCGGGCGCGGGCATGAGCAGCAGCGGCACCACGGCCAGCGCGCCGCGGCGGAAGCCGGCCAGGGCCAGCGGCAGCAGCGCCAGCGCGAGCCAGAAACCCATGTCCGCCCAGGTGTCGAAATCCCGTTCCACCTCGGCGGTCTCCTCCTCGCCGGGCAGGGGGGTCGCCAGCAGATGCTCGATGTCGCTGTCGGCCAGGGTCAGCGTGCGGTAGCGGCCGTAGGTGATCTCGGCAATGCGGGCGATGCCGTCGGCGTCGAGCCGGGCGCGAATCGGATCGCCCTGCTGGGTGCGCAGCACCTGGCCCGGCTGGTTCACGAAATCCAGCGGAATCTCGGCGCCGGCGGCGGTGCCGACGCCCAGGAACGAGATCGGGAAGCGCGGGTTGCGCCGCTCCGTGGCGTCGCTGATGCGGTCGACGCCGTCGGTGACCACGAGTATGCGGCCCTGGCTCACGCCGGCGTTGTCGAACAGGGTGTACGCCTGCTCCAGGGCCTCGCCGAGATCGCTGCCGAGCACGGGCATCATGTCCGGGCGCAGCGCGCTCAGCAGGTTCTCGATGGTGCGGGTGTCGTCGGTCAGGGGCACCACCGCGTGGGCGTCGCCGGCGTAGGCCACCAGCGCCGTGAAGCCTTCGTCCCGGAGGCGCAGGATGTCGGCGATCTTCTGGCGCGCGCGCACCAGCCGGGAGGGGGCGACGTCCTGGGCGAACATGGACAGGGACAGGTCGAACACGATCACCAGGGCGTCCTGCTTCTGCTCCACCGGCTGGGGCAGGCGCTCCCAGGCCGGTCCGGCGAGGCCGAGGGCGGCCAGCGCCAGGGCGCCGGCTGCGAGCCAGGGCAGCCGCCGGGCGCGGCTGACCCCGCGCCGTTCCAGCAGCACGCCGAGCAGCTCGGGGGCGATGGCGTTCTCCCAGTGGCTGCCCGAGCCGTGGCGCCGGGCCCACCACAGCCCGGCCAGCACCGCCGGAATCAGCGCCAGCAGCCACCACGGCCGCAGAAAGTGGAAGTCTGCCAGCACGTCAGGCATGGCGCGTCCTCAGGTCGAAGGCCATGAGGCCGAGGGTCAGCAGCCAGGCCGCTCCGAGGGGCCAGTAGTACAGCGCGGCGATGGGCCGGAACGTCTCCGCCTCCTGCTCGATGGGCTCCATGGCGTCGATGAGATCGTAGATCTCCACGAGCCGCTCGGTGTTCTCGGCCCGGAAGTAGCGCCCGCCGGTGGCGTCGGCGATGGCCTGCAGGGTTTCCTCGTCGAGCTCCGCGGACGGGTTCACGATGCCCGAGGAGAACACCCCGAAGATGCTCGGCATGCGCATGGCCTCGGCGCCGACGCCGATGGTGTAGATGCGGATGTCCTCCACGGCGGCCAGCTCGGCGGCCTTGTCCGGGCCCACCTCGCCGACGTTGTTGGCGCCGTCGGTGAGCAGGATCAGCACCCGGTCCCCGGCGGGCCGCTGGCGCAGCCGCTTGACGGCCAGGCCGATGGCGTCGCCGATGGCGGTCTTGCCGCCGGCGATGCCGACCGGCGCTTCGGTCAGCAGCCGGTTGACGCTCGCCAGGTCGAAGGTCAGCGGCGCCTGCAGGTAGGCGTTGGTGCCGAACAGGATCAGGCCGACCCGGTCGCCCTGGCGCTCCTCGACGAACTCGCTGACCACGTTCTTCACCACCGTCAGGCGGTTCACCAGACGGTTGCCGAGCTGCATGTCCTCGGTGCCCATGCTGCCGGAGATGTCGACGGCCAGCATCAGGTCGCGACCCGTGGTGGGCAGGCTCACGGGATCGCCCGTCCACTGGGGCCGGGCCGCGGCGCCGAGCAATGCCAGCCAGATCAGCCACAGGGTGATGAGCCGCCAGGGCCAGCGGCGCCGGCCGCCGCCTTCGGCGTGACCGCCATCCGGACGGAAGTGACCGACGTCCGGCACCATCAGCGCGGCCTGCTGGGCGCGCCGCGCCGGCAGCAGCAGCCGGATCAGAAGCGGCAGCGGGGCCAGCAGCAGCAGGTACGGCCAGACCAGCTCGATCATCCGGCCCCCTCCGTGCCTGCGCCCGCGCGGACGCCGGGCCTGGCCGCCGGACGGGCGCCGGCCTGGGGCGGTACCCGCAGCCGCTCGAGCAGCCGGACCACCAGCGGATGCAGCGCTTCGGGCGTGGCGGTGACCGTCGGACGGAACCGTTCGTCGCCGAGCGCCCGGCCGGGGCCGGTGCTGAACACCGGCTCGCCGGCGTGGGCGTCGAGCAGCGCCAGCCATTCGTCGCCGCTGGCCGGCCGGGCGGCGTCCTCGCCGAGGCCGTGGATCAGCGCCCGTTTGATCAGCTCGTTGGTTTCGTCGAGATAGGCCCGCTCGCCGATGGTGCCGTCGGCCCAGCGGCGATGAATGTCCTCGTAGGCGCCCCGCGCCCAGCGCAGCGGCCGCCCGCGCCGGCGCCGTTCGAGCAGCCGCCAGCCGAGCCAGGCCAGGCCGGCCAGCAGCAGCGCGGCGAGCAGCCACCAGCCCGGCGCCGGCGGCCACCAGCCGGGCGCGTCCGGCAGGTGGATGTCCCGAAGCTGCTGCAGTCCGTCGACGGCGGCCATGGTCAGAGCCACCCCACCGCGCGCTGCACGTCGTCGTCGGTGGCCAGGGCGGCGGTGGCCACCTGATGGTTGCGGCACAGGGTCTCGAAGGCCGTCACGTCGTGCTCGTAGCGGGCGCGGTAGCGGGCCCGCAGGCGCTCGTCACCGGCATCGAACTGCCAGCGCTCGCGGCCGTCGCTGACGGTGTACTGGTCCGCCGGCGGCAGCTCCCGCTCCAGCGGATCGAACACCCGCAGGGCCACCACCTCGTTGTGGCGGGCGAGGGCGCGGAAGGTGTCGCGCCAGTGGTCGCCCATCGGCTCGAAGTCGCTCACGAAGTAGATGCGGTAGTGGGCGCGGGCCAGACGCCGCACGCGCATCAGCGCGTCCACCAGGTGGGCGCGGTCCGGCGTCGGGTCCCCGGGGGCCAGCCGCCGGTTGTAGCGCGCCAGGTCGCCGAGCAGCCGGGCGAGCTGCTTCACGTTGCGGTAGGGCTTGTGGATCGCCACCTCCCGATTGCCGATGACCAGCCCGCCGACGCGGTCGTTGTGGCGGATCGCTCGCCAGCACAGCAGGGCGCCCAGCTCCGCCGCGGCCACGGACTTGAGCCGTTCCCGGCTGCCGAAGAACATCGACTGGGTCTGGTCCACCACCACCAGGGTCAGCCGTTCCCGTTCCTCCCGGAACACCTTGGTGTGGGGCACGTTCTTGCGCGCGGTGACCCGCCAGTCGATGGTGCGGACGTCGTCGCCGGGCTGATACAGGCGTACTTCCGAGAAGTCGACGCCGCGGCCGCGCTGACGGGACAGCCGGGTGCCGCCGCGCGCGCTCACCACCGACGACGCCGCGCGCGGCTCCGCCAGGGGTCGGAAGCGCAGCGCCAGCAGGTCGTCGAGCTCGACGTAGGCGCCGCGCAGCCGGTTTGCGGGCTGGGCCGGCACGGCGGGGCTCAGGGGACCGGCACCTGGTCCAGCAGCAGGTCCACCACCCGGTCGCTGGTGACGCCCTGGGCCTCGGCGTCGAACGTGAGGATGAGCCGGTGCCGCAGCACGTCGTGGGCGACGGCCTGGACGTCGTCGGGGCTGACGAAGTCCCGCCCCTCCAGCCAGGCCAGGGCGCGGGCGCACTGGTCCAGGGCGATGGTGCCGCGCGGGCTCGCGCCGAATTCCAGGAAGTCGCCGAGCTCGCCGCGGGCTTCCCGGGTCGCCATGATCAGGGCCACGATGTAGCGCTCCACGGGCTCCGCCATGTAGATACCGAGGATTTCCCGGCGGGCTGTGAACACGTCGTCCTGGCTGAGCCGGTGGGGCGGCGCCGGCGGTTCGACCCGGCCGCCGGTCTCCTGGCGCACCAGGTGCAGGATCTCGGTCTCGGCGGCCTCGCTCGGATAGTCCACCCGGGCGTGCATCAGGAAGCGGTCGAGCTGGGCCTCGGGGAGGGGATAGGTGCCCTCCTGCTCGATGGGGTTCTGGGTGGCCATCACCAGGAACAGCTCCGGCAGCGGAAAGGTCTGGCGGCCGACGCTGACCTGGTGCTCGGCCATCGCCTCGAGCAGGGCGGACTGAACCTTCGCCGGCGCCCGGTTCACCTCGTCGGCCAGCAGCAGGTTGTGGAACACCGGGCCGGGCTGGAACTTGAAGCTGCCGTCCTCGGGCCGGAACACCTCGGTGCCGGTGATGTCGCTCGGCAGCAGGTCCGGGGTGAACTGGATGCGATGGAAGTCGCCCTCCACCGCGTTCGCCAGCTCCTTCACAGCCCGGGTCTTCGCGAGCCCGGGCGCGCCTTCCACCAGCAGGTGGCCGCCGCACAGCAGGGCCATCATCAGTCGCTGCAGCAGGGTGTGCTGGCCGATGATCCGTTCCGTGAGCCATCCGGTCACGTCCCGGACTTTGCGCTGATGTGGGGTCTCGGCTGCGTTCATGGCGTTCCCGGCAGAAAAGCTCGCTATTGTAGCGGCCGACGTGGGAAATACATCCCGGCTCCTTCCGCCCGGCGGTGGCCGGCGCTGCATGCGCCGCCGCCCCGGCTGCCCGTCGGCCGTCTATCCTTGAAGAACTTAGAGGACGCCCGACGGGCTCGAGTTTCATGCGTCGCTACGAGGTCGAGCTGAACATTCCCGCCGACGAGATGCTCCGTTACTACCGTGGCGGGGCCAGCAGCGTCGTGGCGCGGGACCGGTACGGCCGGCGGCTGCAGTTCCCGGCCGTGGCGCTGCGCCCCTTCGTCACCGCCGCCGGCGTCCGCGGACGGTTCGTGCTGCACGTCGACGACGCCAACCGCCTGGAGCGGCTGGAACGCGGCTGACCCCCCGACGGGGCGCGCGCCCCGCGCCCCGGCCGCTGCCCCGGGGCGCCGGATGGCCTTAGAATGCGCCGCCATGTACGCACTCGCCCGCTCCCTGCTGTTCACCCTGCCGCCGGAAACCAGCCACGACGTCGGGCTCGCCGGGCTGACCGCCCTGGGCCGCCTGCCCGGACGGCTGCGGCCGCTGCCGGGTCGGCGCCGCCAGGTCATGGGGCTGACGTTCCGCAATCCCGTGGGTCTGGCGGCGGGCCTGGACAAGGACGCCCGCGCGGTGGAGGGCCTGGCCCGGCTGGGCTTCGGTTTCGTCGAGGTCGGGACCGTGACGCCCCTGGCGCAGCCGGGCAACCCGCGGCCGCGCCTGTTCCGCCTGCCTGCCGACCGGGCGCTGATCAACCGCATGGGATTCAACAACCACGGCGCCGAGGCGATGGCGCGCCGGCTCGACGGCATCCGCGCCCGGGGCCGGCTGGTCGACACCCTGCTCGGGGTCAACGTCGGCAAGAACAAGGACACGCCCCTCGAGTCCGCCGCGGACGACTACCTGCGCTGCATGGACGCCGTGTACACCCATGCGGACTACCTGACGCTCAACCTGTCGTCGCCGAACACGCCGGGGCTGCGCACCCTGCAGTCCGAGGCCTCCCTGGCGCCCCTGCTCGAGCGCATCAAGGGGCGGCAGGCGGCCCTGGCAGCGCGCCACGGGCGATACGTTCCGGTCGCGCTCAAGATCGCTCCGGACCTGGCGGCTGCGGACGTCGAGATCATCGCCGGCGCCGTGGCGCGCTTCGAGCTCGATGCGGTGATCGCCACCAATACCACCATCTCGCGGCCCGGACTGGCGGCGGCGCCCCACGCCGGCGAGACCGGTGGCCTGAGCGGCGCGCCCCTGGCGCCCCTCGCGCTGCAGGTGGTCGGCCTGCTGCGCGAGGCCCTCGGCGGGCGGGTGCCGATCATCGGCGTCGGCGGTATCATGGACGGCAGAGGGGGAGCAGCCATGCTGGAGCAGGGCGCGGATCTGCTGCAGATCTACACCGGCTTCATCTACCGCGGCCCGGCGCTCATCCGGGAACTCGCTGAGCTGTAACCGACGCTGTGGGCGCTCGGTCGCCACGGCTGCCGGCCATCCGGACGGCGGCGGTGACCGGCGCGTCGCTGGAACGAACGACGAGGGAGGGGAGATCGGTGCGAATCGACGTGGGACGGTGGGCAGCCGGTGCGGCATTGCTGGCGATGGCGGGCGCGGCCCGGGCAGAGGACGCGCTGTCGGGCGGGGACACGGCCTGGATTCTGACTTCGACGGCGCTGGTGCTGTTCATGACCATTCCGGGGCTGTCGCTGTTCTACGGCGGCCTGGTGCGGAGCAAGAACGTGCTCAGCGTGCTGATGCAGTGCTTCGTCATCACCTGCCTGGTGTCCGTGCTGTGGCTGGTGGCGGGTTACAGCCTCGCCTTCGACGGCGGCAACGGCTGGATCGGCGGCTTCGGCCGCGTGATGTTCAGCGGCATCGGCGCGGACACCCTGTCCGGGACGATTCCCGAGGTCGCCTTCGCGGCGTTCCAGCTCACCTTCGCGGTGATCACGCCGGCGCTGATCGTGGGCGGTTTCGCCGAACGGATGCGCTTCTCCGCCATGCTGATCTTCAGCGCCGCCTGGGTGATGCTGGTGTACGTGCCGGTGTGCCACTGGGTCTGGGGCGGCGGCTGGCTCGGCGAGCTGGGCCTGATGGACTTCGCCGGCGGCACCGTCGTGCACGTCACCGCCGGCACGGCGGCGCTGGTCGCAGCGCTCATGCTCGGGGTCCGGCGGGGCTTTCCCGAGACCCCCATGAAGCCCCACAACATGACGCTGACGGTGGCCGGCGCCGGCATGCTCTGGGTGGGCTGGTTCGGTTTCAACGGCGGCAGTGCGCTGGCGGCCAACGGTGACGCGGCGATGGCGATCTTCGTCACCCACATCTCCGCGTCCGCCGGCGCGTTCACCTGGCTGGCGGCGGAATGGATATGGTTCGGCAAGCCCAGCGCCCTGGGCGCCGTCACCGGCATGGTGGCCGGGCTCGGCACGATCACCCCGGCATCGGGCTTCGTCGGCCCCGGCGGCGCCCTGGTGATCGGCATCGTGGCAGGCGTGGTGTGCTTCGCGGCCACCAACTACCTCAAGCGGACGCTGCGCATCGACGACTCGCTGGACGTGTTTCCGGTGCACGGCGTGGGCGGCATTCTCGGGACCCTGCTCACCGGCGTGTTCGCGAGCAACGCCCTGGGCGTGTTCAGCGGCAAGCTCGAGCTCGACATCGTCTCCCAGGTGGGTATCCAGGGGGTCGGCGTCGCGGTGACGCTGGTGTACACGGCGGTGGTGACCGGCGTGATCCTGTGGGTCACCAACGCGCTGGTCGGCAACCGGGTCAGCGACGAGAACGAGCTGGAGGGCCTCGACATCGTGTCCCACAACGAGCAGGGCTACGACCTGTAGCCCCGTTCGCCGCCGCGGCCGGCTCAGCGCCCCCGGGGGGGTGTGATCCCGGTCACTAAAGATCCGGCCCGGGCGGCCGCTATTCCCTGTACGGACTGCGAAACCGACAAGGAAGGCGGTTGCCATGTATATCGCTCAGAACGTGAATCACGGGTGCCGGTGCGCGTCGCCCCTCCCGCAGCCCGCGCCCGAGGCGAAGCCGCCCGAACAGCCGGCGCCAACCGCCACGGCGGTGCGCGACGCCACCACGGCGATGGTCAGCCAATCCTATTACGCGAGCTACATGAGCTACGCCTACGTGTCCGCGGCGAGCCAGACCGCGGCCGCTGCCGGTGAGACCGCCGGCGGCGCCACGGCCACCAGCGTGGCCGACGCGCCGAAGACCATGAACCTGGCGGCCATGCAGTTCGGCGTGTCGGTGATGGTGGCCTACGCCGCCGTGACTCAGCAGTCGGTGACCTTCGGAACCGGCGCGCCGACGGCCGGTCAGCCGGACGACGGCAGCGTAGCGCCGGCTGGCGACGCGCTGGATGCCGCGCCGGCGCAATCCGCGTCGACGGCGGCCGAAGAGCCGACGGCGCCCGCCGCCAGCTACGCCAGCTACTATGCGAGCTCGGCGAAGGTGCTCACCGGCACGGTGCGCCCGGCGCTGCGGCCCGAGGCCCTGCCCGAGAGCAGCGGCCAGGCGGGCGGCGCTCCGGTCGCCTCGTCGGCCCCGGCGGCAGGTGGCGCTGGCGCGAGCGACGCCGGCGAAGCCGAGCCCGCCATCTCGCGGGTGGAGACCCCCGAGTTCACCCGCTTCAAGCTCAAGGATTTCTCCGCGTCGACCGAGAGTACGCTCAAGCTCGAGCTGGAGACCCGGGAAGGCGACCGCGTGGTGCTGGACTTCAGCCAGATCGACGCGCTGCGCCGGACCAGCTTCCGCGGCGTCGACGAGGACGGCGGCCGCGTGCGCTTCAAGGAGACCGCCGAGTCCCTGGAGCGGCTGGTCAACATCGAGGTGACCGGCGACATCTCCGAGGAGGAGCGGGCCGCCATCGAGGCCCTGTTCGACCGGGTCCTGGAAGTCGCCAACGCGTTCTTCCAGGGCTCCTCGAAAGCCGCTCTGGACAAGATCCGCGGCATGGAATTCGACTCCGGCACCCTGCTGGATTTCTCGCTGCAGATGAGCCAGACCCGCAACGTCGAGGCCCTGCGCAGCTACCGCAACGACGATGCCGGGCTGGACAAGCTGGTGGCGCGGGACCGCGAGGTGACGCGCTCCCTGGAGTACCTTGCGGAGTCCCAGCGCACGCTGGTGGAGGAGGCGAAAGCGCTGCTCGACGACCGCAGCGCGGCGAAGATGGTGCGGGAACTGCTGCCCGCCATGCTGGCGGAGCAGAAGCAGGCCCTGGTGACGGCCCTCGACGACGCGGACGCCGCTCCGGCCGACGGTGCAGCCGCCGACGGCGCCGTCCCGGAGAAACCGGCCGCCGCCGCCTGATCCAGCTCGGCTAGTCGGCCTGGACGCCCCGGGCCGCCGCGCTGCGCACCAGGGCGTCCATCAACGCCGGAAACGGCATGCCGTCGGCCGCTGCGCCGTCCGGGAACAGGCTGGTCGGCGTCATGCCGGGCAGGGTGTTGACCTCGAGCAGCACGATGCCGTCGGTGTCGGTGACCAGGAAGTCCGCCCGGGACAGGTCGCGCAGCCCCAGCACCCGGTGGGCGCGCACGGCGATCCGCTGCAGGTCCTCGAGCACGGGGCCGGCGAGCGGCGCCGGAGTCACGTGCTCGCTGCGGCCCGGCGTGTAGCGGTTGCGGTAGTCGTACCATTCCTCGTCCGCCGTGCGGATCTCGATCACCGGCGTCGCCCGGGCGGCTTCGCCGTGCAGGTCCAGCACGCCGACCGTGATCTCCCGGCCGGGCACGAACGGTTCCACCAGGGCACCGTGGCCGTAGCGCAGCGCTTCGGCCAGCGCATCGGCCACGTCGCCACCGTTGGGCAGCCTGACGGTGCCCAGCGCGGAGCCCTGCCGCAGCGCCTTCACCACCACCCGGTCGCCCATGGTGCCGACGATCCGCTCGGCGGCCTCGTCCAGGTCCGCGTCGGCGTCGACCACGATCTCCGCCGCCACCGGCAGTCCGGCCCGGCGGAAGCAGGCCTTCGCCAGGCTCTTGTCCATCGCCACCGCGCTGCCGTGGACGCCGCTGCCGACGTAGGGCAGGCCGAGCATCTCGAGAAATCCCTGCACCGTGCCGTCCTCGCCGGGCGGGCCGTGCAGGGCCGGAAACACCACGTCCGGCTCGAGGTCCAGCAGCGCCCGGGCGCAGCCGGCCTCCAGCTCGATGCGGCGGGCGTCGTGGCCGGCCTGGACCAGGGCTGCGGCGACCTCGGCGGCGGACGCGCGGGACACCTCGGCCTCGGCGGACGGTCCGCCCATGAGCACGGCGATCTTCAGGGGGCTGGTGGTCACTTGGGACTCCGATGGGGTCAGGGATGCAGGGTGTCGCGTGGATCGCAGGCCGTCCAGCGCTCGTGGTCGCGCCACCGTCCGGCGATGAACAGGAACGCGGGCGACAGGCCCTCGTACTGGAAACCGCAGCGCTTCACCAGGGCGATGGAGCTGGCGTTGTCCGGCTGGATGTTGGCTTCGATCCTGTGCAGGCCGAGATCCCGGAAGGCGTAGCGTTTCGTCAGCTCCAGCCCCTCGCTCATGAAGCCGAGGCCGGCGTAGGGCGCGCCGACGTAGTAGCCCAGGGAGGCGCTCAGGAAGGAGCCCCGGACGATGTTGTTGATGTTGATGACGCCCATGATGGCGTCGCTGGCGCGGCAGCACACCAGCAGGCCCTCGTGGTCGTCGCGGTGGGTCCGCGCCAGATAGTTGTGAAAGCTCAGGCTCGACAGCGGCGGTTGAATCCAGGGGTCGTGAAGGCTCCGGCTCTGCTGCATCAGGGTCAGGAACTCGGCCCGGTCCCGGCGGGTCACCGGCCGCAGATACACCCGGGCCTGGTCACTCATGGTGCTGCCGGTGCTCGAGTATGAAGATCTCCCACAGCGCGGGCGGAATCATCGCCAGGCCCAGGATCAGCAGGTGCAGCGGATGAAGCTGGAAACCGTTGTCCACCAGCCAGACGCCCGTGAAGCTGAAGGACCGGGCATGCCAGGCCATGAGTCCCGCGGTGGTCAGCGCGAACCCCAGGGTGAGCAGCAGAAAACGCAGGAAATACCTCATGCGGGAAGAATATACGCCGCGCCCCGCTGACGCAGCCAGGCCCGGCTGAACGCGGCGGCCGGGTACACCCGGACCACCTCGCCCTCGGCGGCGGCGGGATCGCAGACCGCCACCTCCGCGGGGCCCGCGCCGTACACCACCACCAGGTGGCCGCCCGTGTCGGTCAGCGGCGCGCCGGGAAGCTCGTCCGCCTCGAAGCGGATACTGGTGACCAGCGGCACGCCGGCCTCCAGCACCCGCAGGGGGGCGTCCCAGTCGGTGAAGGTCTCCACGGCTCCGACGCTGCCGCGCCGCGCCGCCGCCCGCAGCGCCATCGGCCAGACGCCGTACATGCCGGTGGCCGGGTCGCGGCACTCGTCGCACAGGGTCAGCCAGTCGTGGGGCCGCCGCCACAGGTCGAGGACCATGGACACGCAGGTGGGCGAGCAGATCCGCGGGGCGATGGCGGCCGGCGCCGTCATCTGGCTGCGCGGCGGCGGCGCGGCCGCCAGCCCGGCGTGCCGCGCCGGCGCCGTGACCTCGATGACGGTGAACGGCCGCCAGGAGACGGCGACGAGGTACCCGGCCGGCGGCGTGGCGCTGTCGACGTCGAGCTCGAGGACCGGGTACTCGATGCCGCGGTGGATGCGGAAGCAGTCGACGTGGCGGCTGACGTCGGGATGGGTGTCCGCCGGGGCGGCGGCGACGTCGGCGGGGTCCGAGGGCACCGGCGGCAGCGGCCAGGCGCGGTCGCCGCTGCACAGCGTCCAGCGATGGCGCGGCGGGTCCGCGCCGTCGCTGGCCGGCAGCGCCAGGCTGGGAACCAGCAGCGTTCCCGCGCGCAGCGCCGGCAGGGGCAGCCTGAGCTGCTGGCGCGCCCCTGCCGCCGTCCAGTCCGCGGCGCCGTCCACCGGCAGCGGGTAGCGGGCGGCGCTGGCCGGGTCGGCGAGGCGCCGCGTGGTCACGGGCGGCCCCCGCCGGCGGTCCCGGCGCAGTACACTGGCGGCCCGCCGACTGCCAGGAAAGCCGCCGCCATGGGATCGACCCCGGTCACGCTGATGTCCACGGACCACTGCACGCTGTGTGAGGAGGCGCTGACCCTGCTGTTCGGGATTCCGGAGCTGGCCGGCCGCCGCCTGTCGGTGGTGGACGTCGCCGAGGATCCGGCGCTGGTCGAGCGGTACGGCGCGCGCCTGCCGGTGCTGCGGATCGGCGACCGGGAGCTCGACTGGCCGTTCGACCGCGAGGCCGTGGTCGCGGCCCTGCGCTGACGGGCCATCAGGCGGGTCCCAGCCGGAAGAAACGCCGGGCGTTGTCGGCCGTGGCGGCTGCCAGCGCCTCCGGCGCCTCGCCGCGGCAGGCCGCCAGCGTCTCGATCACCCAGGGCAGCAGGGCGGGCTCGTTGCGGCGGCCGTGGTCGTCGCGGGGCGCATTGCCCGGCCGCAGAAACGGCGCGTCGGTCTCCACCAGCAGCCGTTCCAGGGGAATCTCCGGCGCCAGCGCGCGCAGGTCGCGGCCGCGGCGCGGGTCGCAGACCCAGCCGGTGACGCCGATCCAGCAGCCGAGTGCCAGGTAGCGGCGCAGGGCCTCCCGGTCGCCGGTGAAGCAGTGGACCACCACACCGGCCGAGAAGTCCGCCTCCGCGGCGAGCACGCCGGCGACGGCGTCGCTGGCTTCCCGGTCGTGGACGAACAGGGGCAGGCCGAGCCGGGCGGCCAGCCGCGTCTGGCCCTCGAACAGCGCGAGCTGATCCTCCGGGGGCGAGAAGTTGCGGTTGAAGTCCAGGCCGGTCTCGCCGACGGCCACCACGGCTTCCCCGCGGCACAGCGCCTCGAGCCGTTCGAGCCAGTCCTGGGGGGCCTGCCGGGCATCGTGAGGGTGGATGCCGGCGGTGGCCGACAGCCTGCTCGCGCCGTGCCGGGCGGCGAAGGCGGCGGCGTCGGCGCTGGCCGCCAGGTCCGTGCCGGTGACGACGATGTGCTCGACGCCGGCCCGCCAGGCCCGGTCCAGCACCGCGTCCCGGTCGGGGTCGAACTGGGGGTGCAGCAGATTCACGCCGATGTCGATCACGGCCGGACCACGGACTCGTGAGCGTCCAGCATCGGCACCGGCTGGTCGAGGAGCTGGCCGTACACCTGGGTGAACGCCAGCACGTTCTTGACGTAGTTGCGGGTCTCGCCGAAGGGGATCGTCTCGATCCACACGTCCATCGACTGGCCCTGGCGCGCCCGGATCCAGCGGTCGACCCGACCCTCGCCGGCGTTGTACGCGGCGGCGGCCAGCGGCCGGCGGTTGCCGTAGCGGGACAGCAGGCCGGCCAGGTGATGGCCGCCCAGTGACACGTTGACGCCGGGATCGTACAGATCCGTGGTCGTCGGCGTGCCGATGCCGATGCGGCTGGCGACGTGGCTCGCGGGGGGGGGCATGAGCTGCATCAGGCCACGGGCGTTCACCGGCGACCGGGCCCGGGGGTCGAAGGCGCTTTCCTGCCGGGCGACGGCCAGCAGGAACGGTTTCGGCACCGTAGTGGCGTGGGACACCTGCTGGAACAGATCCGCGTAGGCGACGGGAAACCGCAGATCCAGGCTGTCGCGCAGCTCGCCCTGATTGGCGATGTGGATGCTCTGGGCCACCCAGCCGGCGTCCCGGGCCAGCAGCGCGGCGTGGTAGTGCTCCCGGGCATCCAGCTTCGGCAGCAGCGCGTACCACTCGCGGCGGGCGTTGATGAGGTCGCCGACGGCGTAGAGCTCGAGGGCCCGGCGCAGGTCGGCGCGCGCGCTCAGGCGGGCGAGCACGGCGGGATCCTGGCCCCCGGGGGCACCGTTCAGGCGGATCGGCCGGCCCAGGTTCTCCGCCGCCAGGAATCCGTAGTAGTTGCGTTCCGCGGCCAGGTTCTCGTAGGTGAGGCGGGCGCGCTCGGAACCGAGCTGGGTGCGATCCAGCGCCCGGGCCAGCCAGTACTGCCAGCGCAGGGACTGGCGGCTGTCGGCGGGGAGCTGCTCCACCCAGTGCAGCAGCTCGGGCCAGTTCTCGGCCTCCAGCGCCGCCTGGGCCATGCCCTCGGCGAAGGCGGGGCTGACGTCGGCGGGGCGCGGGCGCGGAAACTCGCCGGACCGGGCGGCGGCGAGCAGCAGCGCCTCGCCCACGGCCCGGGCCTGGTCGTCGGGGAACGCGTGGGTGTCCTGCAGCCGCCGCCAGGCGGCCAGGGCCGCGGCGGGATCCCGGGGGGCCAGGCGCTGGAGACCGTGGGCGATGACCACCCGCGCCTGGGGGCCGTCCTCGGGAAATGCGCCGGGGCGCGCTGCCTGGGCGGGGTCGACGTGGACGGCGTGGAGCGCGTCGGCCCAGCGCTTCAGCGGCCCGTCGAAGAAGCGCAGCAGGTAGCGGGCCAGGCGGCGTTCGCCATCCGCCAGGGCGAGCTGCAGACGTTCCCACGCCCGGCCCTCGGTGAGGCCGCCGGCGTCTATCCAGGCCTCGAACAGCGGATCGCACGCCTTCGGCTGCGAGTGACCGACCGTCCACAGCGCCGGCACCTCGGCGAAGGCCTCCTCGCGCCGGCCACCGGCCAGCATGGCGCGCAGCCGGTAGCAGTTCAGCTCGGCGTCGCCCGTCGGGCGGAAGTTGCCCAGCAGGCGCTGCCACTCCCGGCGGCTGCCGAGGTGCTTCAGCCAGCGGTAGTGGAGGATGTCCGCGGCGGGCAGGTCGCCATGGGCCTGCTGAAACGCCTGCATGTCGGCGTCGGACAGGGTGGCGAGCCGGGTCCGGACGGCGTAGTAGTCGAGATAGGGCGCCAGCGCGTAGTCCGAGAGGGCCGCGCGGGCCCGCTGGAAGTCAGCCCGGCGGCCGGCGGTAAGTGCGTCGAGGGCCTCCCGGTAGGCCTGGCGCTGCTCGTAGAGGTCCACCGGCCCGGCCGCGGCTTCCGCCGCCGTCAGCGCCAGCGCGAGCAGCAGCGCGCCGAGGCGCCCGGGCAGCGCTGGCACACGACGTCGCAGAGCGGATACGGCCGGCATTCCGCGGTTCGCTAAGCCTGCGCCTCCTGACCGACCCGAACGGCCAGCACGTCGCAGTTGGCGCCGTGCAGCACGCCGTTGGCGGTGGAGCCGAGCAGCAGCGCCAGGCCGTGGCGCCCGTGGCTGCCGACGATGATGACGTCCGCCCCGACGGCTTCCGCGGTGCGCTGAATTTCGCTCTCGGGCCGTCCGAAGATCAGGTGCTGGCGGGACGGCGGCACGTCGAGCTTGGCGGAGAACTCCGCCAGGTGGGACTTCGCCTGTTCGTGGATCTGGTCCTGGACCGTCGACAGGTCCATCGGGATGTCGCCGCCGTAGGCGAGGCTCAGGGGCTCGATGACGTGGACGACGTGGATCTCGGCGCCGAACGCCTCGCCCAGCCGTCGCGCGCGTTCGGCGACGAGGTTCGACTCCTCGGTGAGGTCCACGGCGAGGACGATGCGACGATAGTCCGACATGTTGCTCCCCGGAGTCGATTGCGGCGACGATACACACAATCCCATACCCCCTCAAGCGGCCGCGCACCATGGTCTGGCTCGTCATCATCGGCATCTTCGTCGTCGCCTTCGGTCCCCTCATGTGGCTGCGTCCGAGCGCCCGGGAGCGCCGCCAGTCGCGGCTGCGGCAGCGGGCATTCGAGCTGGGCATGCGGGTCGAGCTGCGCCGCCTGCCCGGCCACGACGTGGCCCCGGAGGACCGGGTCAGCGCCGGCGGCCGCGCCCGTGATCTCACCCGCGAGTACGCGGCCTATCTGCAGCCGCTGCCGGCGCGGCTCAAGGTGCTGCCGGGCTGGCGCGTGCTGCGCCGGGGGGACGGCGTGGAGGCCGCGCCGGGCTGGTGGTTCGAGGCCGGCGCGCGGCCCGACGACCCGCGGCTGGCGGACGCGCTGGCCGCGGTGACGCCGGTTCTGGCGGAGCTGCCGGAGGACGTGATCGCGGTGGAATGCCAGCCCCTGACGCTGGCCGGCTACTGGCTCGAGGGGCCCCAGGCCACGCCGGATCGGGTCGACGACCTGGGCCGCCGGCTGGCCGTCGCGGCGGCGGCGCTGGCGGATCTGGATGCCCGGCTGCAGAGCCCGGCGGAACCGGGAAAGATTTGACTTGGCTTTCTGGCTGGCCTTATAACGGCGCGGAATTTTGCCCCCTGGAGGCCCATGGCCCGCTCTCTGGTCATCGTCGAGTCCCCCGCCAAAGCGAAAACCATCAACCGGTATCTGGGTAAGGATTTCATCGTCAAATCCAGCGTCGGTCACATTCGCGATCTGCCGGTGGGCGGCCAGTCGACCACGGACCCGAAGACCCGGGCCCGGGAGGCGGCCAAGACCCGCAAGCTGTCGCCGGAGGAGAAGGCCGAGCGGCAGCGGCAGCGGGCCAGGGAGCGGCTGGTCAAGCGCATGGGCATCGACCCGGGCGCCGACTGGCAGGCGGATTACCAGGTGCTGCCGGGCAAGGAGAAGGTGGTCGACGAGCTGTCCCGCCTGGCGAAGAACGCCGACGCCATCTATCTGGCCACCGACCTCGACCGGGAGGGCGAGGCCATCGCCTGGCACCTGCGCGAGACCATCGGCGGCGATCCGGCCCGCTACCGGCGGGTGGTGTTCAACGAGATCACCCGCAAGGCCATCCAGGAAGCGTTCGCCGAGCCCGGCGAGCTGAACATGAACCGGGTGAACGCCCAGCAGGCGCGCCGGTTCCTCGACCGGGTGGTGGGCTTCGAGCTGTCGCCGCTGCTGTGGCAGAAGGTCGCCCGCGGCCTGTCCGCCGGCCGCGTGCAGTCCGTCGCCGTGCGTCTGGTGGTGGAGCGCGAGCGGGAGATCCGCGCCTTCGTCCCGGAGGAGTACTGGGAGGGCTTCGCTGATCTCAATCGCGCCGGTGACGGGGACGACGAGGCGGCGCGGCGCTTTCAGGTGGTCCGGGACGGCGGCGAGAACTTCCGTCCCGGCGACGGCGACACCGCCCGGGAGGCCATGGCGCGGCTCGAATCCCGGTCGTTCGAGGTCACCAACCGGGAGGACCGGCCCACCCGCAGCAAGCCCCAGGCGCCGTTCATCACCTCGACCCTGCAGCAGGCCGCCAGCACCTGGCTCGGCTTCAGCGTCAAGAAGACCATGACCATGGCCCAGCGTCTGTACGAGGCGGGCTACATCACCTACATGCGCACCGACTCCACCAATCTCAGCGCCGACGCGGTGAGCGCCTGCCGTGACTACATCGGCAAGGAGTTCGGTGACGCCTATCTGCCCGACAGTCCCCAGATCTACACGAGCAAGGCCGACGCCCAGGAGGCCCACGAGGCCATCAGGCCGTCCAACGTGGGCACCCGGCCGGAGATGCTCACCGGCGTGGACGACGACGCGGTGCGGCTGTACCGGCTGATCCGGGCCCAGTTCCTGCGCTGCCAGATGCCGCCGGCGGAGTACCTCAGCACCTCGGTGACCGTGCAGGCCGGCGAGTTCGAGCTGAAGATCCGCGGCCGCATTCTCAAGTTCGACGGTTACACCCGGGTGCCGCTCAGCGACCGCCGGGACAGCAAGGAAGAGGACCGGCCGCTGCCGGACTACCAGGTCGGCGAGTCCCTGCAGCTCGCCGGCGTCGAGCCGGTGCAGCACTTCACCAAGCCGCCGCCGCGCTACTCCGAGGCGAGCCTGGTGCGTGAGCTGGAGAAGCGCGGCATCGGCCGGCCGTCGACCTACGCGGCGATCATCTCGACCATCCAGGATCGCGGCTACGTCACGCTGCGCAACCGCCGCTTCCACGCCGAGAAGATCGGCGAGCTGGTCACCGACCGGCTGATGGAGCAGTTCAAGAACCTGATGGACTACGGCTTCACCGCCGAGCTCGAGGAAGAGCTCGACCGGGTCGCGGAGGGCGATCTGGACTGGCGCGGCGTGCTGAACGAGTTCTACGGCGACTTCAGCGTGAAGCTGGAGGAGGCCGCCGACCCCGACGGGGGGATGCGCGCCAATACCCCGACGGACACGGACATTCCCTGCGAGAAGTGCGGCCGGCACATGCAGATCCGCAACGCCAGCACCGGCGTGTTCCTGGGATGCTCGGGCTACGGCCTGCCGCCCAAGGAACGCTGCACCCACACGGTGAACCTGGTCCCCGGCGAAGAGGTGGTCGACGAGGAGGCCGACGAGGAGGGCGAGTCGCGCCTGCTGCGGGCCAAGCACCGCTGCCCGCGATGCGGCTCGGCGATGGACAGCTATCTGATCGACGAGCAGCGCAAGCTGCACGTGTGCGGCAGCAACCCGGACTGCGCCGGATTCGAGGTGGAGAAGGGCCAGTTCCGCATCAAGGGCTACGACGGCCCCGTGATCGAGTGCGACAAGTGCGGCGCCGACATGCAGCTCAAGACCGGCCGGTTCGGCAAGTACTTCGGCTGCACGGCCGACGACTGCAGGAACACCCGCAAGCTGCTGCGCAACGGCGAGCCCGCGCCGCCGAAGGCCGACCCGGTGCCCATGCCGGAACTCCGTTGCGAAAAGGTCGACGACTATTACCTGCTGCGGGACGGGGCCTCCGGCATCTTCCTGGCGGCGAGCCAGTTCCCGAAGAATCGCGAGACCCGGGCACCCCTGGTGTCCGAGATACGCCCCCACGCCAACGAGCTGGACCCGAAGTTCGCCTATCTGCTCGACGCACCGGACCAGGATCCGGATGGCCGTCCCACCGTGATCCGGTTCTCTCGCAAGGACCGGTCGCAGTATGTACAGTCCGAGGAGGACGGTAAGGCCACGGGCTGGCGGGCGGTCTATCAGGATGGCCGCTGGGTGGCCGAGGACGGGCGCAAGTTCGGCGGCGCCACCGCCAGGAAGGGCGCGCGCAAGTCGAGCACCGGCAAGAGTTCCGGTAGCAAGAGTGCCGGTAACAAGAGCGCCGGCAAGCGCTCCACCGCTTCCGGCGGCAAGTCCGCTTCCGGCGGGTCGGCGAACGGCCGCGGCAAGGCCACGCAGGGGAAATCATGACCACGCTTCTCGAAATCACCGAGCTCGCCAACGGCGACGTCGTTCTGCGGGAGGCCGATACCGAGGCCGAGTCCCACAACGAGCCGCTGGTGCGGATCCGGTTTTCGGGCGAGGTGCGGGACATGCTGGGGAAGGATCTCGTCAGCGTCGCCGAGGCGATGATCGACGCCGCCACGGAGTACCTGGAAGCGGACGCCGACGAGGCGGAGGAAATGGTGGACGACGTTCCCCCCACGGTGCACTGACGACGCCGTCCACCGACGCGCCGCCCGGACACGTCTCCCGAACTCTCTTCCCGAAGCTTCTTTCTTCTCGAAGCTACCTTCTTCTCGAAGCTACCTTCTTCTCGAAGCTAACTTCTTCTCGAAGCGAACTTCTTTCCGAAGCCTCTTTCTGAAGACTCTTTCTGAAGCTTCTTTCCGAAGCCTGTTCCGGAAGCCGCCTCCCGAGGCCGCTGCCCCGAGGATCAGCCGGATCGAACGTCCCGGCCGGATTCGCGCCGGAGTCCGCAGGGCGGACCCACGGCCTGCCGGCCCGCCCGCCGCCGGGGCGTGTCGGTCAGCTTCGCCGGATCACGCCGACGCTGAGCCCCTCGATGTGGAAGTCCTGCTGCGCCAGGTCGACCTCGATAAGCTCGTAGGCGTCGTTCTCCGGCAGCAGCAGCACCTTGTGCTTCGCTCGGGTCCGCTGGAAACGCTTCACCGTGACCTCGTCGTCGACCCGGGCGACCACGATCTGCCCGTTGGCGGCCTCGGGCGCCCGGTGCACGGCGAGCAGGTCGCCGTCGAGGATGCCGGCGTCGATCATGCTGTCGCCCTGAACCCGCAGCAGGAAGTCCGCCCGGGGCCGGAAGAAGCCGGCGGGCATGGCCACATGGTCCTCGATGTTCTCCTGGGCGAGGATGGGGTTGCCGGCCGCGACCCGGCCGACCACCGGCAGGCCGGCCTCCTCGGGCAGCCGGATGCCCCGGGAGGTGCCGGGGATCATCTCGATGGCGCCCTTGCGGGCGAGGGCCTTGAGGTGTTCCTCGGCCGCGTTGGGCGACTTGAACCCGAGCGCTTGGGCGATGTCCGCCCGGGTCGGCGGGTAGCCGGTGTCCTCGATGTGGCGGCGGATCAGGTCGAGGACCTGGGCCTGGCGCGGGGTGAGCTTGTTGGCCATGTGTCGCCCTGTGTCGCTTCTTTTATTTGGAGTCGTGTCAATCTGCGGTCGTGTCTGTTTGCAGTCGTGTCTTCAGCTGTCTCTTCAGCGTGTCTCGCGTCGTGTCCTGCCGGAACGGTCGCGGGCGCCCAGACTCGTTTCACTCGGCGGCATCCGGTGGCAGCCGGCGTCGTCCGGCCCGCGGCCATTGGGACCTGTGCATTTGTACACCACGTGGAAGTATATACAGTGAACTGGTCGTTTGCACAGTGCCGTCCCGGTGCATACCATCGGGCCTTCGCTGGGTCTGCCGGAGAGCGGCAGACCGAATCAGGAGGGGCTCTGCCCGTGGGGAATCTCGGTCGCGGGACCGGCGCACGCCGGCCCGCCTTCATGGTCATGGCCGTCATCGGCTGGCTCGGTGCCGCTGCCGCGGCGGCCGGCACGCTGGACGGCCGGCAGGCGCTGCCGGACCTCGACGGCCTCGCCCCCGAGGCTCAGGGCCTCGCCATCTTCGAGGAAAAGGACCGCCGCGAGTCCGGCTACCAGGATCTCCAGGTGGAGCTGGAGATGGTGCTGCGGGACCGGCGGGGGTCGGAAGCCCGGCGGGAGCTGTCCATCAGTCAGCTCGAGATGGCCGACGACGGCGATCGCCTGCTGGTGGTGTTCGACACCCCGAAACCGATCCGCGGCACCGCCCTGCTGAGCTACAGCCACGTCGAGGGGCCCGACGATCAGTGGCTCTATCTGCCGGCCCAGGCGCGGGTCAAGAAGATCGCGTCGCGCAACAAGTCCGGGCCGTTTCTCTCCAGCGAATTCGCCTACGAGGACCTGGCTCTTCAGGAGGTCGAGAAGTACGACTACCGGCTGCTCGGCCGTGAGGCCTGCGGCGACGCCCAGTGCCTGCGGATCGAGCGGATTCCCAGGGACGAGTTCTCCGGCTACTCCCGCCAGGAGGTGCTCCTCCACGAGCCCACGCTGCGGATCGAGCGCATCGACTTCTACGACCGCCACGGGCGGCCGCTCAAGGTGCTCACCAACGAGGGTTACCTGCTCCACGAGGAGCGCTACTGGAAGCCCCAGCGGATGTTCATGGAGAACCTCCAGACCGGCAAGACCACCGAGCTGCTGTGGCGGGAATACCGGTTCGCCACGGGCCTGCAGGCCGACCGGGACTTCTCCACCAACAGCCTGATGAGGGCGAGATGACCCGGTTGCGGCTGCCGGCCCGGCTGGCGGCGGCCTTCTGCTGGGTCGGATTCACGGTCGCGGCGGCGGTGGCCCAGGCGGCCGCACCGGCGGTCGGACCGGCGGCCCCACCTGCAGCCGCACCTGCAGCCGCACCTGCGGCCGCACCCGAAACCGGGGCGGATCGTCAGCTCGTGTTCGGCAGCTTCCGCAGCGCCGACAATGCCCGGGGCTGGGCCGGCGAGCTCGGCGAGCGCTTCGACCGTCCGTTCCACGTCGAGCGGGTCCGCCGCCGTGACGGTGACTGGTACCGAGTCCGCTCGGGGCCCCTGACCGAGACCGAGCACGCCGCCCTCGCGGCCCGGGCGGCCGCCGCCGGCCTCGACGTCTGGACCGTTCGCGGCACCCTGGAGCGGCCGGACGGCGTCACCGCCTCGACGCCGGCGGTGGCCGCCGACGCGCCGCCGGCCGCCATGCCGGCACCGCGGTCGGCGGCGGTGGCCCAGCCCGCCACGCCGCCGCCGGCGGGCAGTCCGCCGCCGCGTGCCCGCATCCAGCCCGCGCCGGCGCCGCCTGCCGGCGCGGAGGTCTATGCGGACGTCGACCTGGGCCTGCAGACCCGCACCTATGCGGAACGGGGCAGCGCCGGTCAGAGCCGTTTCCAGCCCTCGGTCAGCGCCCGGCTCGAGTACAGCCGGACCTGGGACGACGGCCGCTCGGGCTTCACCTTCACGCCGTTCCTGCGCGTCGACGCGGAGGACGACGAGCGCACCCACGCCGACCTGCGGGAGCTGTTCTGGTCCCGGGTCGGCGACGACTGGGAGCTGCACGTGGGCGCCCGCCAGGTGTTCTGGGGCGTCACCGAGTTCAATCACCTGGTGGACATCGTCAACCAGACCGACTTCGTCGAGAACATCGACGGCGAGGACAAGCTGGGTCAGCCCATGGTCCAGGTGTCGCTGGTGCGGGACTGGGGGATCGTCGACCTGTATGCCCTCACCGGGTTCCGCGAGCGGACCTTCCCGGGCGAGGACGGTCGCCTGCGCGGCCTGCCGCCGGTGGACGCCGACGCGGCGGTCTATGCCTCCGGCGCCGGCCGCCACCGCGTCGACGGCGCCGTCCGCTGGTCCCACCATGCCGGTCCGTTCAGCTTCGGCATCCATCACTTTTCCGGCACGGGCCGCGATCCGCGCTACC
>MDTG01206992.1_pt1 | contig 38247 bp, 32 predicted proteins | sample 811421 | NCBI WGS metagenome assembly MDTG01 (sample SAMN05326645, study PRJNA326480) | marine metagenome | isolation source: seawater | place: Pacific Ocean: South East | collected 2011
AGCTGGCCCCAAAATCCCCCATCACTGATTTCATTTTTTTCTGTCCTGCAGACCGCAGGGTTTGGGTCGTGGCAGCAATTACGGTGATAATGATCCAGAGTTCCATTGCAGGCAACTGACAGCCGGGTCCTATCAGACCGGTTTGTCACCTTTCAGTGTGATGCGATGTAACAAGCGTCTGTGTCCATGATAGTCATTGACAGGATAATGAAGTGTGCAGCGGTTGTCCCATATCGCCAAATCACCCTCTTGCCAAACATGACGGCATTGAAATTCCTCCCTGATTTGATGTGCATACAAAAAATTCAATAGCCCGTCACTTTCAGCAATTGACCAGCCTTCAAAATGACAGCTGTGTGCCGGATTAACATATAAGGATTTTCTCTCGGTCTCTGGATGCGTGCGAATGACAGGATGGATGCCGACTAAGTTATCTTTACTTGTGTCTCGTCCCTGTTCAGCAATTCTGTCTGCCCTCGTGGCCATGGCCGTAATTTTATCTGGTCGGCAGATTATCTTGAGCGTGGCCAGTGTCTCTTTCAGCCCATCGGATAGGGTCTCATAAGCTTGGACCTGGTTGGAAAATAGGGTGTCTCCGCCAATAGGGGGTAATTCCAGTGCATATAGCATAGTCGCCATGGGTGGGCGGGGCTGATAGGTGGTGTCAGAATGCCAGACACCGCCGAAATTTACTGTCTCTGTTTCTTTTTTTAAAATAGGGGTAATTTCAGGGAAGCCCTCAAGACCTTTTAGGAAGGGATAAATGTCAGGCGTGCCCAGTTGCCGTGCAAATGCGAGATATTGGTCAGAGGATAGAGATTGGTTTCGCAGAACGATCACTTGCCGGTCCAGCCAAACGGCGCGCAGTTCAGCTAGTATATCTTCTGTGAGAGGCTGGCTGAGGTTAAGGCCGAGAATGACAGAGCCAAGAGTGGGGCTTAGGGAATGAATATGCATGATAATGCTTGACCTTCATCTCAGAGTAACGTCGTTAGATTATATCATCTTCGCTCGAAGTGGAATTTGCAAGTTTTGAAAACTTACTTTGATGATTTAGGCGGTGTTTGACTTGTGAAGGGGTTAAATTTATGCACACTTATGATGAAGTCATTTTTGAGTAGAAGATGATGTTGAAAATAGTGGCTAACGACCAAACAGGCCTTATTGATTTGAATTGGTTCAGGCGGATATCGTAATGAAAATCCTTGTAACCGGATCCGCAGGATTTATCGGCTCAGAGTTATGTATCAAGCTCCTTGAAAAAGGTATCACGGTTATAGGCGTTGATAATCATAATAATTACTATGATCCAGCGTTAAAAGAGGCGCGTCTTGAACGACATTTGCATCACAAGAACTATTCTCACCTGCGTTTTGATATTTCAGATAGAAACGCTATGGAACAGGTGTTTTCAGAATATAAGCCACAACGCGTCGTTAATCTTGCTGCGCAGGCTGGCGTGCGGCATTCTATTGATAATCCAAATATCTACATACAAAGCAACTTGGTTGGCTTTGCAAATATTCTAGAGTGTTGCCGACAATATAAAGTTGATCACTATATTTACGCAAGCTCGTCAAGTGTTTATGGCGCTAATCTAAATATTCCTTATTCGACGCAACAAAATGTTGATCATCCGTTATCACTCTATGCGGCCAGTAAAAAATCAAATGAATTAATGGCTCATGCTTACAGTCATCTGTATAACCTGCCAACCACTGGCTTAAGATTTTTTACGGTTTATGGACCCTGGGGAAGACCAGATATGGCCCCTTTTAAATTTACTCAGGCAATATTGTCTGGTAATCCAATACCGGTGTTTAATAATGGAAATCACAAGCGTGATTTCACATACATAGATGATATTATCGATGGAATTATGCGTGTTATTGACCACCCTGCTAAACCCAATAAATATTGGCAGGGAGATAAACCGGATCCATCTTCTAGTTTTGCCCCATGGTCGATATACAATATTGGCAATAGTAAGCCAGTAACCTTATTGAACTTTATTAAAATTTTGGAGACAGCTCTCGGCAAAAGGGCGGCATTAGAGATGTTGCCGATGCAGGCTGGAGATATGCTTGCCACATATGCAGATGTAGTTGATCTAGGTAAGTATTTTCATTATAAACCTAAAACATCAGTCACTGACGGTATTGAAAAATTTGTTGAATGGTATCGAATTTATTTTGATGTTTAGATATTTCACAAATGAACCAATATATTCTTCAAGAGTTTTTCGCTGTGAGATTGTTGCCATGCCGGGGAGTGTTAGTTTAAGAGAGTTAAAATTTACAAGAAATATTCCCCCATTTGTAGCAACCTGAAAATTGAATTCATTACAACAGTGAAAATTGAAAATCATTATGAACTACAGTCAATCAAAAGATGACCTAGACTTATTAAGAGTGCTTGAAACCCTTTGGCGCGGCAAATGGATTATTTTGCTCTGCTCTACATTATGTTCAATAATCGTTTCTGGGTTTTTGATTTTTGGCCCAGAACAAAATTCTGTTGCAGTTACAGAAATTAAACCAATCAGTGCTGAAGAAGCAGAGCAATATACACTGTTCAACGCTCAGGGTGTTCTCTTAATCTTGAGAGATGAAAATGAGAAATTTTTTGCTCCTCCATTCAACCCATCGTTTGGGCAAACAACAAAAGCGAGCAAAAATAGGGGGGGGGGCTTACCTCCAGTGCCGGATTTTAGCAAAACACCAGAAGCTAATTTAATTAAACTTTTTCTAGAACAATGGAGTAATCGCACATTATTAGAAAAGGCATTTAAGAAACACCGCCTGCTGGAAGAACAAGATTATGAGAATGCACGAGAATATGAAATCGCCATAGCAAGACTCGCCGGGAGGGTCTCTATTGTGCCACCTACTTTATCGTCAACTACCCGTTGGAAACAGATGTACCCGAATTGGACTGTGAGATTTGAATTTAACAATCAAGAGAAGTGGTTAAAGATTCTTGAGGAAGTAGGAGTGCGTGCAAACGAAAACGTGCGTGAAATTATTCAAATCCGCGTTAAAAACATCCTTAATTCCGTGCTAGAGCAAAATCTTCATCACATCGGAGTTTTTGATTCACAAATAAATAGCCTTCAAAAAATGCTTGAACAAGAGGAACAGAATTATGGTCCTTCAATAACTGACCAAGCTTCGCAAGAATTATTTTCTACCATAAGAAAGAAACAGTTTATTAAAATGGATACAAGAGTTGAGCAGGCGTTAGAAATATTTTCCAAAACACCTGTGGTCAATCAGAGCGTTTTTAAAAGTGTGCTATTCACATCTGAATCCACAGTTTTTAAGAAAAAAAGAAATAATATTAGGACAATCCTTCTAAGTGTCCTTTTTGGAGCGGGAATTGGGGTTTTATATGTATCTATTGTGGGAGTAATAAGAGGCAACAAAGTATAGAAATATGTTTTGACTGCACCTGAATTTCTGGATTCGGGCAAAAAGTGGGAGTGGATGTTGTTTATTTAATCCATAATGGTAGTTGAAAATTTTGAAATGTTGAATGCTTGTATCAGTAAATTGGCGGAGGTTTAGCAAGATAAGAGAATGTCTTCAAGATAATTTTGATGTCCAATAGAAAAGTGATTTTTGAAGCATATTCAAGGTCTTGCTTCGCTTTATCTTCTATTTTCATACCATTGTAGCCGTTTATTTGCGCTAAGCCGGTTAAACCGGGTCGGCAGTTCAAAATACCATGTTCCTTTCTCAGCTTTATGAGTTCTTTTTGTGAAGGGAGAGGTGGTCTTGGACCCACAAAAGACATATCACCAATAAGAATATTCCATAGCTGAGGCAATTCATCAAAATTAAACCGTCTTAGAAATTTTCCCAGTGGCTTGATCCTTATATCTTTCGCGTCGTCACTGGCAAGCAGTTTGGTTCCCACTGGCATTGACCGGAACTTGAATAATTTAAATTTGCTTTCATTTTTCCCGGTGCGAAAAGATATAAAAATTATTGGACCACCATCAAAGATCAGAATTGAGAGGCCTAACAGGACAAATATAGGTGCCAAAATTATAAGGCATAGAATTGCTAAGGAAAAATCAAAAGGTCGCTTAAAATATATTTTGTACATTTGATGAAACGTTCTAATTGAGGCTAAAAGTTTAATAAATCTAAAAAGTTTATTTGGATCAGATTGTTAATAAACTGCCAATCATAACTCCTTAATACACAAATAATTGAAGGCTTAAATACTGTTATTGTTTGTACTCAGATTTTTGAGATGACAATAAATCTTGGCAATTCAATGTTGCAATAATTTGTTGTTCAAATGAAAATTTTGGGCTCCAATCTGTTTGCGATAGTGTTTTGCTTATATCTATTTGAAGGTTCCCAAATATTTTTTGATAGACAGTTTGAAAACCAAACAATCTAAACGCTTGTTGCAATAAGGCCTCTTTTACAAATATTTGACAATTTTGAATACCTGATGCTGTTCTAATTGCTGTGATTATGTCTTGTGTTGACTGGTCTGAACCATCACTGAGAAAGTAAGTTCCCGGTGGAACGTTTTCGTGCTTCGTTACATGTAGCATGAAATCAACAAGATTCGGCAACCCTAGTAAAGACCTTTGATTTCTAACTTTTGGAAGAGGTAGCGGAATTCTTTGCTGGGCTACCCAGATTAGAGATCTCATATTTCCCTTTACGTTTGGTCCATACACTAATGGCATTCTAATGATAATGAGCTCTATTTTGTTATTGTCACTCATTTCTTTTAATTGTATTTCTGCTTTAAGTTTGGATCTTCCATATGCATCTACAGGCTTGCAATCAGAAAGCTCGGATAAGGCATCATTTGGATAAGTCATCTCACTGACTGCTTTGACTGAACTAAGAAAGACAAACCTTTTTACGCCTGATTTTATCGAATCTCTGAATAAACGTACTGTGCCCTTTACGTTAATGTTATTGTATAATTCTTCGACATTTTTTTTATTTTCTCGAGTATGGTGAGCTCTTGCGGCACAGTGAATAACTACGTCTATTCCATCTAACATTTTTGTCCAATTGGTGTTGGGTCCAATTGTTTTAATTTTTTTATGAGATATTTTTTTTGATGGTTCCAGACTAACCTCAGTTTTGTCTCGAACTGGCAATGTTAGCTCAAAATTTTCTTTTGCAAATGCATTTGCAATTGCATTGCCTATGAAACCATTGCTCCCTGTTAAAAAAACACGCATTTTGCCTACTGTATTAGTTCTATAATATCTTGTGACATTTCGTTCATGATTTGGTCACGTGTGAATTTTTCAACAAATTTAGTTCGTGGTTTGGTAACAATTTCTAGGCTTTCAAATGAAATTATGGCCCTTTTCTCATCACAAGGAGAAAAAACTGCTGCATTTTCAATATACTGATCAATAAACTCCCTTGCATAACCAGATACTCCTGCCCAAATTGGCTTTCCTGAAGCCGCATATTCAAACAACTTAGATGGCAATACTTTTTTAAAGGCTCCGTAATCGTTTAAATGTAGGAACAAGATATCTGCCGACTGATATACATTCATTAATTTGCTTCTTTCAATTGGGTTTGAAATTAATACATTTTTGATGCACGAAGCCTCCAATGCTGATTGCAATTCTCGCTTGCGACTTCCATCACCAATAATTTTGAAGACTAATCTATCTTTGTAGCTGACCGCTAAATTTGGAATAATGCGATGCAAGCCTTGGCCATCGCCGATATTGCCGGCATATACTACGGTTAGTTTTTTGTTTTTTAGTTTTTTACGATAATTTTGCCCTGAGTACACGAATTCTGGGTCAATACCATTTGTGAAAACTGTATAAGTTTGTTTGGGATATCTCTCTCTGAAATAAGGAAGAAACCCATTTGAAACCAGGTTAACCTTAGTGGCTGACTTGATTGTAAATGCCTCAATGAAAGAAAAAACCTTGTTAAGGATTGGACCAAGTTCTTTAGAAAATAGATGTTTTACGGTGTCTGGGAAAATATCACGAATGTCTAGGTAAAGTGGTATTTTTGACCGTCGGGAAATATATGCCCCTAATGCTGCTGTCATGAGACGCGATGAAGTTGCGAAGATTAAATCATAATGCTTGTTTTTTACTAAATTGTGAACAGTGAAGGCGTATACCGCAAAAGCTTTTACCTGACCGACTGCTCCGCTATTATGTTCGGGGGTCTGTACCCTGTAAATGGTCAATCCGTTATGGGCTTCAAATTTTTTGGCATCTTTATTATATGATTTATAGCGGTTTGGCTGTGTCGTAATGATTTCAATTGTTGAATTTTTTGGCAAATTTGAAAGCAATGCCCTTGAAAGACTGTTTGACCTAAATGAGCCAGCAGCCAAATCAGGTGGGAAAAAAAAACTCAAAATTAATAGTTTCAAGAGATGTCACTCGCATCGAAAACGTTGGATAATATTAAATTGAACTCATTAATATATTCGGTCATTATCTTACAAAACTGTGTGTTAATTAGAATTTAGAGCCGCTTTTTGATTGCCGCTGGTATGCCTGCTGCCATTTGGGCATCACCAATATCCTTATTGACTATCGAAAATGCTCCTATAACAGTATTGTCACCAATCGTAACATTCGGGCGCACCACTACAAAGCTGGCTAGCCATGTGCTCTTGCCTATAGAAATCTTCCCTCGTTTATAATTACCCTCAACAACACTTATCTCTTGATTGTTTGCCACTATGTGTTCTGAACTCTGGATCACACAGTGCCCTCCTAGAGCTGTTCCACTCCCGATTGTTATATCCTCTCCACCATTAATGAGTGAGCAAAAACCGATATCTACTCCCTCATGTAATTTTATTGAATAATCAGCCGCAACCGTAATGCGAACACCAAAATCCAACCTTACGTTATCTCCCAGTTCAATAAGCCCATTCTCGCGAACTTTTAGCTCGCAGTTGCCTCGGAAAAATACGTTTCTACCGAGTGTAATTTTTGCTTCGGAATTTAGATCTAACTTAACCGGGCCTTCAGCGATACACTTGTTTGTTTTTATACCTCTGAGCCAAAGCCTCATTCTAAGCAGAATTGTCCAAACCATTCTCATCTTATGCTAACCAACTATGTAAAATTAGAGCTTCTTTGTCTAAATAACCTTGAAATTCTGGAATTTTATGTTTTTCAACCAACATTACATATAGCATCCCGGTATCCTCATTCTTTACTAATGCTGTTTTATATCCAAAATTACTGAGTCTTCCATTTATGGACGGAGTAGCATAATAGCCCCAATTTTTTCTGCACACATCATATTCAGCACCTTGGTCTGTTTTGAAAGTCACTTGCTCGTCGTCTTGGAGAAAAATTGAAGCTGTATCACTGATCGAGATCTTCGATTTTCCGACAACAAACCTTCTAGGAGGAATTGTTTTCTCAAATTTCATTTATTTCTCCAATCAAAATCATCTATTAGAAAATTTCTTATTTTGAAATGGTTAAGCGAAGGATCAAAAACCCAGATGTCTGGGTTTCTGAATTTTTCAGCAGCGTCAAAAAAGTCAGAAGTGCTTATCTGAATGTAATTACAAAAGCTCTGAATCTCTTTCAGAGGGATGTCTTCGCCTTTTTCTTTAAGGATTTTTATGGCCTTTTCGCGAGAGATTTTGTTTGCTCGAATATCTAATGATAAATTATCCCAATCTCTTGTTATGCCGAATTTATACCACTTGAGCCAGTGATGAACAGTCATAATAAATGCCTCATCGACGTCGGCAAAATTGAATGAACCAACTACTGGTTTATCTGCGGCTTTGAAACCCTTTGAGGCAGCCACTTTATAGGCTTCCCTGGGTGACCAATCAAAAAAATACCCTAGAAAAACAGCTTTTATGCCGGCCTCAGTAATCTCTGCGTCATCTGGATAAGTGTACAAAAATAAATCTTTTTTGCTGAGTTTTTTTGAGATCCAATCTTCAATCACTGTTCCCCCATTTACACCATATCGAGTCAACCAGTCCTTTGTTAAAGTAAAGGAGTTGGCATCCTCATCTGTTCCCCCGTATTCGAATGCTGAATTTTCCCCCCACAGAATGAGTGGAATGTTGAGGGAAATTGCAATGCGTGTTGGGATGGAAAATAAGGCCATATGCATTGGCAGTGCTGGAATTCCAATTCTTAAGAATGCTTGTTTAGTAAGTTCTCGTTCAATTTTAGGTGAAATTGAAACGTCGAAATGGTCGACGCCTAAATTTATTAAATTCTGAAGATTCCTCTGGCCTAATTCTGTTCTTCCGGGCGTTTTCCAGGTAATGCAAAGAGGCTTCAAACCATATTCAAGCGCTTTTAATGTTTGCCATGTACTATCTTTTCCTCCGGAGACAGGAATTACGCAATCCCAATTCTTATTGTGTGATTTAACATCTTTGACTAATTCTAAGAACTCCACCTCCCTCTCTCTAGCGGACTTGCGAGATTGCCCTCTGGAGAATGAGCAACTGCACTTGTTAGTTAAAGGGTCGAATCGGATACCTGGCCTTGTGGACGGTAAAATACAAATATCACAATATTTCAATGTAATTCCTCTTCAAGGATCGCAATGTTTATCAGGCTGAAAAGCATTTTTGAAAAGTAATTACTGGAGTTCTTGGACTGAAAATGAATAAGGAACTCATCTAAGTTCAAATAGCTTCTAATAAAATGAGAGCTATGCAAAAGTTCCAATAATTCTATTTCGGTCCCTTTGATAAGGTCCCAAATACTTAGATTGAACCCTACTTTTTTGAACCTATTAAACGCGGGGTTTGTGTTATTCAATTGACGCCCAAAAGCTCTTGGGACTGATTTTGCAATGTTTCCTGCAAACAACTCGTCTTCGTTATATTGCATCGAGAGCATATGAATACTTTCAAGGAGATAAGGGGCACGACTTTCAACACTATGATACATTGAATTAAAATCGTCATCTCTCAGAACGTTTGGGGTGATTTCGTCTAGTAATTCTCTTTTTAATCTTCGTCGGAGCATACTCAGATTTTTATCTTCATCAAACTTGGGCGGTATTGCTACATGCTTAAAAAGCTTCTGAAAGTCTTCTTTGTTTTCCATGAGATGACCACGTTCTTCAGGCCGTTTTATAAATAATTCCAAATCATGCAGCCAATGATTCCTGACTAGTGGTTTAATATTGAGGTTCCAAGATTTAGCGAAATCTTCCTCTTGTGACATGGCATAATACAGGTTGTAATGGTCATAATAACCAGTGAATAATTCATCTAAGCCTACGCCGCTTAGACTCACTTTCACACCATGTTTATTCATTAGCTTATAGAGTTGATATTGGCCGATGTAATTAAGCCCACTCACGAACCCTAATCTTTGCCGAACCATGCTTTTCAAGATATCTTGAAATGCTTTACCATCTGGCGCATTGACATAGTAGTGCGGTATCCCAAGTTCTCTCAAAACTTTCACTGTATCACTTAAATAGTGTCTTTCTGAATACCGATGGTCTGGGGAGTCAACCGTATAAACTCCTTGAAAGTTATCATTGCGCGTATAGTTTTTCACAATTTCTAGTAATAAGTTACTGTCAACCCCACTGGACAAGGGAAGGGCAAATTTTACTTCTGCGGGAATGGTTTCTTTGATAAGGTATTGTAATGTATTAACACCGCGGTCTGAAAAAACGAGCGGGTCATATTCTCGATTTACTATTTCCGATCTATTGATATTGTCCCAACTATCTGACGGTTTGAATTGAAAAATTTGGTCTCCACGTACTCTTTGTAAATTGTTTATTTCTGTTTCTTGAAAGTCATTTCTGAATTTATATCCAACCTGAATCAGATCATTCGCAAAATTTGAATTCAACCTCAGGTTTATTTGGTGACAAAGTAAATATTCAGGTTCAGAAATTAAAACAAAATTTTCCTCATCATGATACAGGTAGAGTGGCTTTTGTGAAAAATGGTCTACGCCATAAAATATTTCATTCGATTTTTCAGATACATATACAAAAGCGTACATGCCATCGATTTCTCGAAGAGTGTCACTTAACCCAATTTTGTTGATTAATTTCCAAAAAACATCGGTGTCGGACTGGGACGGGTCTCCTAAGTCATATTTGCGGATCAATTTTTTATAGTTGTAGATTTCGCCGTTAAAGAGAAAATGTTTACCATTTGAACTTATTGGCTGCTTTAGAGCGTTATGCACTCCAGTTATGCTTAATCGAGAGTGAGCCATAATTAAGTTTCTATGACCCAAAACTTCTGGAATGCGTGTTAGTTTAAATTCGTTAGGGCCTCGCCGATGCATCACTGATTTTAGGAAGGTTTCGTTGATGCGTTGTTCATTTTTAGAGAGGTGACAATATATCCCGCACATTTAAATTTCCATATAGCGTTTAAATAATTTGGGCTTGTCAACTGTGATAAATACCGCCTCGGCTTTACACATAATTAGAATCTCATTGTTCCTTATTTGATAGACCTTTCCAGGAGTCCCCAAAAAATTACTAACTACACGCGCGTTCTTGATTTTAACAACCTCCCCTTGGATTTCAAACCATGGAGGGTGGTACGCCCCTCTAACTGCCCGAAATAAATTTACGACCTCCCTAGCTGCCTGTTTCTTAAAATTACATTGGGCATCATTCAGGTCACGTGCCGGAAAGTAGTTTTTCCCAAATTGTATTTGTTTAATTGGTTTGACATCATAAGCTATTTTTAAAAGAGAACTGAAGACAAGCGGCGGAAAATGCTTGTGCGCTATTTTGTGAAGGTCTTGAATCGAATGATTTTCCAAAATGTCAAATCTGGCAAATTCGTAGATTTCACCTTCATCAATTATTTTGCGGGTTTTAATAACACTTAATCCAAAATATTGTTCACCATTAACTAGAGCCCAGTTCATCGGCGAAGAGCCTCGATATTCCGGAAGCATCCCACCATGACAAGTCAGCAAATGATCATTGAAAAATGAAATTCTATCACCTTCTAAAATTCTGCCATAGCCGGCTAAAATTCCAATTCTGAAAGAAATATCTTTTTTATCTTTAATGTCATCAAAGTCATTTGAAGTCATTTGGATTACGTTTAAACGTTTCTTCAAATATTTGTATATGCTCTTGGCTCGCTCATTTTCGCCGATTATCCCTACTATGTCGTTATCAATATTCAATCTCATTTTTACGGTCTCCAAAAAGGCTATTTATTTTTGAAAGAAAGACGGCCTCTTCAGTCTCTAAGGGCTTTTAAAACATTCATAGATTTTATTATTTAGCTTCTTAATACCCAACCTTACAGTGAAAGTGCTGAGATGATGTGTTTTGCCGCAATCAGCAATAGCGAATTTATTGTGCTTTGCGCAGTCAAGTGGTTGTCATTTTAATTTTGAATAGTTGCGTCACTAAATAGTCTATTATTCAACAAAAACCCTCTTTAATTTAAACAAATCCCTCTCAATTGAAAAATCATTTACCCCGTGCTCTGCTGTTGGACAACATTTGATGCGGTGTTCCTTGAGACAAGAAATAACTTGGTTATTGTAGCAATGAGATAAGCCTTCAGGGTATGCAAAATGTGTGGTTTGAATGCCCACTTTTGCACGCAATAATTCTAAGCAATGGTGGATTTCAAAATTTAGTTGTGCTTCAGATAAGAAGGACATGATTGGGTGATTGTGAGTATGCCCACCAATAGTAAACAGTTCACAATCAGCTAAACATCTTACTCCTTCCCAAGTCAATTTTGCATCCAACTCGGAGTGATTTGATTTTGTGTTCTCAAATCCCAATTGCTCTTGAATGCTATCCGCTAATTCATGCTGATTGATTGACATATCATGTTTTACTACGTTTCTTATTTCATTCAAAAAACTAAGTCTAGAAATCTCAGATTGCAATACTAGTGGTTTAGTGTGCCAAGGCACATCTACTTCGAGAGTTGGGCGCTTCGCACTTTCTTCTATTGCCCAATCAATTCTGTCTACCCAACTCATCAAATTATTTGAGATAAAGTTCGTGGTAAGATAAAATGTTGCTGGCACATTATGTTTTTTAAGTATGGGTGCTGCGACTGACAAATTATTTTCAAAGCCATCATCAAAAGTAATTACAAAAGCACCATCAGGCACTCTTCTCCCATTTGAGAATTCTATAAGATTATCAGTTGAGACTGGTGTGCCAAGTTCACAGAGACTTTCAATGAAAAAATTGAACTCACTTTCCAGTATATGTTTTCGATTGAAATTACGAAAAACATAGTCAGAACCTTTCACAACACCGTGTAGAAGAAAAATGCACACAGAGTTTTTGGATAACAATCTTTTGCAATCATCCAGTTTCATGATGATCTATCAGAGAATAAGATTTCAAATCTGTTAACCACGATGTTTTTCAATTCGGTTGGCATAAACGAATAATATCGTGAATTGTTCTTTTGAGGCTTTGGATTTAGCGGACTTCCATCTGAAATTTTATCAAAAAAACGATTGCATAATTTTACGCACAAAGATGTATTTTTAGCGCGAAGGCCGATAATTTTATCTGTTCTAGACAAGTTAAGAGATTCCATTTCTAGAATTTCACCTGAATCCAATTCCTGTTTTAGCAGATGTAAGCATGTTTTGAGGCCTTTCTTATCTCTATGCCATATTGACCAAAGGTGGCTGTCCAATCCACGATATAATTCAGGATCGCCGCCATGTAAATTTGCCGTTAATGGAGGAAGTCTTTCTAAAGTTTTAAAGTTTATTTTTCTTGTCCCAAAAACGATACATACATCTTTATTTTGTGTGATGTGATCGTCTATTTCGAGTTGATTTATGTTCTCAACGTACTTCAGGCACGATACCTCATTTGGCGAAAGTGTAAGACGCTGGTTGCCCCATAACTCAATTTCAAATTGATCTCTTTTATATTCAAAAGGGTGTTTGGTAGGATAACTCGGTATTACTTCGCTTGTTTCGTAAACAACGGAAATTTCACCGCATTTTTTTTTAAATCGACGTATAAAATAATTGTGGTGCGGGGTGTCTGTCGTAAGAAAAAGTGCTTTCATATCCCAATTTCTTTATATTTTTTGATTGCTGTTCCTAGTCTCACCATTTGCCCAAATTCATCTGGTGTGAGTGACAGCGCATGATCTCTTATGGTCACATCAGATTTATCTAGAGTGAAATGCTTTTCTATTATTTCAGCTCCCCTCATTATAGCGATTAGTGGTAACTCAATCCCAACTGAATGATCGCTCAAACCACTTATTTGTCCAGGAACAAAGTTTTTTGGGAATTGCTTTAACTCCCATGGATGAACAGGATAAAGGGACTGACACCAAAGGTAAAATATCGATTTAGATTGGCCAAAAGGCATTACCTCGTCGGTCATCCCAAGCGATATAAAAACAGTTTTTCCTGTATTAATTACCTCTCTTACAAGCTCTGGCTCTTCTTTTACCGTACGTGAAGCAATTTTATATGCAGGTAATTTAAAACTCTCGGCAAGTTCAAAAGATTCTTTGTTAAAGACAGAAAATAGCGGCTTAATACTATGATAATCACAACACCTCAAGATAGTGGCTACGTCTTCCTGTTCTAGCTTATTCATCTCACCAGGCTTGGCCCTCCAACCTAATTGGAACTTTGCGAAGTCAGCCCCAGCCAATGAAGCTTGTTTAATTAATTCAAAAAAAAGACCAAAATTCCCGTTATGGTTCATTCCAATTTCAGCAATGAATTTCACGCCACGTTCACACATTTTTCTATCCTTAGTAAGGGGTGTTTTTGGTGTCAAAAATAAAAATTTTATTTGATAAGCAGATTTGTTTTTGGGCTAACTGGCGACTAAATCCCAGACAAGATTGAAGTAAATTTTAAAGTTTTCATTAAGGTATCATTAGCCCAATTGAGCAATCGTACAATACCTGAGCAACCACGTTGCTCACAATATAATAATGTTGGAAGGTGTAAAAGTAATTTTTGGTGACTTTTCGATCTCGCTTTGTCTGACTTAATCAAGTTTGACCATGAATGAACGTTCTCCGACCTAACTAATTAAAGTACAGCTCATTTTGCTACCCTGCCCTCTGGTAGCCAAGTATTATCTTTCCAGAATAGAAAAAGGTTTGATGTGTTTGTAAATTGGAATACAACTATGTTTCTCAAAATAGGAAAGAATTATATATCCTTTAAATTTTAGATTAGAGAATAGTTGTGAGAAGACAGCTAAATCCGAGCTAAACTTATACTTTTAGGTTATTCTGGTTGGTCATGTCTCTTTCATTTGAAGGTGCCATTAGGATAAAGAGCGGTTTGCAAAATGAAATGCAAGAAATTTTTCATGAAGGATTACAAAAAGTATTTCCTCATCGGCTTTGAAAAATCATGAATAGTGATACTGCGCGGGGAAATACGATGTTGACGCATTTGGAGCGCTTAGAGAGCGAGGCAATTCATATCATGCGAGAGGTTGTTGCAGAAGCGAACAAACCAGTAATGTTGTATTCGGTGGGTAAAGATAGTGCGGTGATGTTGCATCTTGCAAAAAAGGCATTTTATCCAGAAGTGCCGCCTTTTCCTCTATTACACGTAGATACAAATTGGAAATTCAGAGATATGTATAAGCTACGAAATGAAGTAGCTAACGATGCAGCAATGGATTTAATTGTCTACCAAAATCCAGAAGCTAAGGAAAAGAATATCAATCCTTTTGAACATGGGGCTCTTCACACCCACATGTGGAAAACTGAAGGATTAAAGCAAGCATTAGATTTGTATAAATTCGATGTGGCTTTTGGGGGTGCTCGTCGTGATGAAGAAAAGTCTCGTGCTAAAGAACGTGTGTTTTCATTTCGTAATAAGCAGCACCGCTGGGACCCAAAGTCTCAACGTCCAGAGCTTTGGTCATTGTACAATGCGCTCAAGTCGAAAGGTGAAAGCATCAGAGTCTTTCCTCTATCCAATTGGACAGAATTAGATATTTGGCAATATATTTATCTCGAGGGGATAAAAATTGTTCCACTTTATTTTTCTGCATATCGCCCGACAGTGGAGCGTGATGGATTAATAATAATGGTGGATGATGATCGTATTCCTTTGATGAAAAATGAGAAGCCAATCTTTAGAACAATTCGGTTTCGCACATTGGGATGTTATCCCCTCACAGGAGCTTTAGTGTCAAAGGCAAAGAACATACCAGAGGTAATAAAAGAGACACTATTGACTGCTTCATCAGAACGTCAAGGCAGAGCGATAGATCTAGATCCGGCGGGGTCAATGGAAATGAAGAAGCAACAGGGCTATTTTTAGGAACTTCAAAAATGACGGGCTACATCTATAAAACCGATGCATCTAACAGCCAGGATATAGAGGCATATTTGCAGGCGCATCAACACAAATCGTTATTAAGATTTATTACCTGTGGCTCTGTAGATGATGGAAAATCGACACTGATTGGACGGCTCTTATATGAGAGCAAAATGATATTTGAGGACCAGTTAGAGCAGCTGTCCGCCGATAGCAAAACTAAAGGCACTCAAAATGGCAACATTGATTTTGCACTATTGCTGGATGGATTAGCTGCCGAACGTGAGCAGGGCATTACCATCGACGTTGCATATCGTTTTTTTTCAACGGACAAAAGAAAATTTATCGTAGCGGATACACCAGGCCATGAGCAATACACTAGGAACATGGTTACTGGGGCTTCGACGGCTGATTTGGCTGTAATTTTGGTAGATGTTTGTAAAGGTGTTTTGACACAAACCCGAAGGCACAGCTATTTAGTAAAATTAGTAGGGGTTAAAAATATTGTTTTAGCTGTTAATAAGATGGATTTAGTGGATTATGATCAAGAAGCCTTTGAAAAAATTTCCTCAGGCTACAGGGCTTTTGCAAAAGAAATTGGAATAGAAGAGTTCAGTGCCGTACCCATTTCTGCAACCAATGGCGAAAATATTACAAAATGTTCTGAGAAAACATCTTGGTATTCAGGGCCATCAATTCTTGAAATACTTGAAAACGTAAATTTAGAACAGTCCAAAGCTCAAGAAGATGCCTTTTGTATGCCCGTACAATGGGTCAATCGTCCTAACTCAGACTTCCGAGGCTTCGCCGGCAAAATTGTCAGTGGTTCCCTCGTTCCCGGAGATAAAGTAAGCATTCTTCCATCGGGGAAAATTACTGCTGTGTCAAAAATCGTCTCATTTGAAGGGCCTAAAAACAAAGCTTTTTCAGGACAATCTGTAACACTGACTTTAAAGGATCAAGTTGATTGTTCTCGAGGGCAAATGATTACTGCTGCAGAAAACTTTTTGCAAGTGGCTGACCAGTTTGAGACAACAATGATCTGGTTGGATGAAGAGGCGTTGATGCCAGGGCGAAGTTATTATCTGAAAATTGGCCCTCAATTGGTCACTGCCGTCGTTTCAGAACCAAAGTATGAGATAAATGTAAATTCATTGGAGCACATAGCAGCAAAAACTTTCAAATTAAATTCAATTGGAGTAGCTACGGTAACTGTAGACCGTGCTGTTCCGTTTGCGCCTTATCACAAGAATCGTGAATTGGGGGGGTTCATTCTGATTGATCAAGTTACAAATTCTACGGTAGGAGCAGGACTCATCAAATTTGCATTGCGTCGGTCGCAGAATATTCATTGGCAGGAATTAGATGTCGACCGCGAAAATCGTGCAAAGATAAAAAACCAAAAACCAAGGGTAGCTTGGTTGACCGGTCTTTCTGGTTCTGGAAAAACAACAATTGCGAATGCAGTTGAGAAAAAATTAGCTAATATGGGCCGCCATACCTTCTTCTTGGATGGCGACAATATGCGACATGGTTTAAATAAAGATCTAGGTTTCACAGATGCAGATCGTATCGAGAATATTCGACGTGTGGGCGAGGTAGCTAAATTAATGACTGATGCTGGTTTAATAGTTATTGCAGCATTTATTTCACCTTTCCGGGCAGAACGCAGAATGGTGCGTGAAATGATCAAACCTGGAGAGTTTATTGAGGTGTTTATAGACACCCCGCTGTCGATAGCAGAGGCACGAGATGTGAAAGGTCTATATGCTAAGGCGCGCTCTGGTGAGTTGAAAAACTTTACCGGAATTGATAGTCCCTATGAAAAACCTCATTGCCCAGAAATTCGAATTGACACAACTCGAATAGATATCGAAGAGGCTGCAGAAAAAATTATTAAAATATTACTGAAAACCTGAATCTCAGTAGCCGGCGATTGATTTTTAGCGGATTGATGTGAAAGCTCTATCCTCGTTGAGGCTAAACTCTCATTAGGTGCACTGTCCTAAATAACTTCATTTAATATTTTGAAACTTTTTTGGAGCTAAATGCATCCAATCAGATTTCTACATTAATAAAGTTGAATTTATTTATTTTCGAACTTTCAAATTCTTAACAATTGTTGTTTAACCATTGTATCGTCGCAAATTTAGAAAGCATTTGACGCCCCTCATGGCTAAAAAAAGGATTTTAACAGTATTTGGCACACGCCCAGAGGCCATAAAAATGGCGCCCGTTGTCAGGGCTTTGGAAAGTGAAGATCTACTGGATGCTCGTGTATGTGTTTCGGCTCAACATCGTGATATGTTGGATCAGGCTTTAGCTATTTTTAAAATATCACCTTATTATGATTTGGATATTATGAGGAGCGAGCAGAGTTTGACTGGTTTAACTGCTCGCATTCTCTCAGGTTTAGAAACTATTTTAAAGGATTTTAGCCCGGATTTGGTTCTAGTACATGGCGATACAACAACTACACTTGCTGCCTCACTTGCAGGGTATTATCAGCAGATTGCGGTTGGGCATGTCGAAGCTGGATTAAGGACTGGCAATATTTATTCACCATGGCCAGAGGAAATTAACCGAAAAGTAGCGAGTTCAATCACCTCATTGCACTTTGCACCTACTGAACAGTCACGCCAAAATCTTTTAGCGGAGGGCGTAAAGGATGAAACGATACATGTAACGGGGAATACAGTAATTGATGCGCTTTTTGAGGCTAGGCGCATAATCAACAGCGACGTTAGTCTATATAATGCACTTTCTGCAAAATTTTCTTTGCCAAGTCAAAGGCGCCTGATTTTAGTAACAGGTCATAGAAGGGAGAGTTTTGGCGTTGGTTTCAATGGTATATGCAGTGCATTAAGAGAAATCTCTCTCCGAGATGATGTTCATATTGTTTATCCTGTCCACCCTAACCCAAATGTCCGGTCAAGTGTGGAGAGACTTATAGGAGACAAAGAAAACATTTCTCTAATTGCTCCACAAGAGTATTTACCCTTTGTTTATTTGATGGACAAAGCGGAACTTATTCTAACAGATTCCGGTGGTGTGCAAGAGGAGGCACCGTCTTTAGGAAAGCCTGTTCTGGTCATGCGGGAAAGAACTGAACGCCCAGAGGCTGTGAAGGCAGGAACAGTGAAATTAGTTGGAACAGACTCAAAAGTGATTGTAAATGAGACAATGAGGCTATTAGACCATAAGTTGGCCTACGATGACATGAGCCTAATACACAACCCTTACGGGGATGGCAAAGCTACATCACGGATCATGTCTGCCATTAATCTTTGGTTGGAAAACAGATAGATTTAAGAGAAATTCTAAGTATATGATTGCCTTCAATTTTAATAAAGTTTGTATTTTGGGACTTGGTTATATTGGTCTTCCAACATCAGCAATATTATCTTCACACAAGATTGAGGTGGTCGGTGTTGATATAGAGGAGCAAATTGTAGACACTGTGAATAAAGGAAAAATTCACATTGCTGAGCCAGAATTAGAAAATGTTATGCGTGAATCCATTTCAAAAGGATATCTTCGTGCGAGCATGTTTCCTGAGAATTCAGACGCCTTCTTAATTACTGTTCCAACACCTTTTGAGGGTGAAAACAAAGATCCTGACATTAGCCAAGTGGAAACTGCTTGTGCCTCCATAGCCCCATTGCTCAAAAAAAATAATTTAGTCATATTGGAATCAACTTCTCCAGTGGGAACAACCGAAAAGATCGCAGACTGGTTTGCATTGGCGCGTCCGGATTTGACTTTTCCTCAAAATAAAGGAGAGGCATCTGATATTCGGATTGCGTATTGCCCAGAGCGCGTTCTCCCTGGGAATATAATGCAGGAATTATCTGCAAATGATCGTGTTATTGGAGGCATGACAACGCTCTGTTCACAGGCTGCCCGACAACTTTATAAAACCTTTGTCAAAGGCGATTGTTTGATTGCGTCTAGTCCTCGTGTTGCAGAGATGGCTAAATTGACGGAAAATAGTTTCCGTGATGTCAATATTGCCTTTGCGAACGAATTATCACTTGTCTGTCAAGAGCTTGATATTGACGTTTGGGAATTAATAGATATTTCAAATCGACACCCACGGGTGAATGTATTGCAACCCGGTCCGGGAGTTGGTGGGCATTGTGTTGCCGTAGACCCTTGGTTTATTGTATCTAGTGCACCTGACCAAGCTAAACTTATAAAGCAGGCACGCCTTATTAATGATGCGAAACCTGATTGGGTTGTTTCGCAAATTGAAAGTCATATGAGAAAACAAAAAAACTGTGACGTGATAATTTATGGGCTCACTTTTAAGGCTAATGTTGCAGATGTCCGTGAAAGCCCCTCTTTATATATATACAAGTGCCTTAAAAGATCAGAGCCAAGTCGAATTCGCTTTTGTGATCCAAATATTGAATCAAATGTTCTAGGACACGCAGGGTTGGATGTGGTTGAAGCTTTATCTAGTGATGCCATACATGTTTTGCTAGTTGACCACAAAGAGTTTGAAATTTCACGCCCCAAAAAAGGAATTATTCTGGATTTTAAGGGAAGCTGGCGTGCCCACTTTTAGGTGTATAATAAAAAATAAATAAAGCTTAATGATGTATCAAAATAGTAAAATTTTATTTTGAAAAAGTGGCAAGTTAAATGCGAGATCTAAAATGAGTGAAAAAATTTGCGTTGTGGGGCTTGGATACGTCGGCTTGCCATTGTCTTTGATATTAGGCTCTAAGTTCGAATGTATTGGCTTTGATGTTGATGCATGCCGGGTTCAAAATTTGAAAAATGGCATTGATGAAAATGGTGAGCATAGTAGTAGTGAAATTTTTGCCTCAAATGTTCAGTTTTATAGCGCCTTGGATGAGGTTCAAGAATGCTCAATGTATATAGTAACCGTTCCTACTCCTGTTAACTCTGAAAACATTCCAGATTTAAGTGCCCTGAAAGAAGCATGTGATGGAATTGGAAAAATAATAAAAAAAGAGAATATCATAGTTTTTGAATCAACAGTTTTCCCTGGCTGCACAGAGGACTTTTGTGGGCCTTTGTTGGCTAGCCAGTCAAATCTTATTCAGAGCCAGGACTTCTATTTAGGATACAGCCCAGAACGTATTAATCCTGGAGATAAGGTTAATTCCATAAAAAGCATTACCAAAGTTGTAGCAGGAGATAACGCCCAAACTTTAGACCGCATCGCTAGTGTTTATGGAGCTGTGATTGATGCAGGCCTTCACGAAGCCTCAAGCATTCGGATTGCAGAAGCTGCAAAGTTAACTGAGAATATACAACGAGATGTGAATATTGCACTTATGAATGAGTTGTCATCTGTGTTTCATGCTATGGGGATTAGAACAAGTGAAGTTTTGCAAGCAGCCAATACTAAATGGAATTTTATTCCATTTCGTCCTGGGATAGTGGGCGGACACTGTGTAGGTGTTGACCCTTACTATTTAATTGAGTCTGCCAAGAAACAAGAGATAGATACGAAGCTTGTCACTACAGCTAGAATGGTCAATGAAAGTGTGGTTAAAAGAATATTTAATTATTTTACTGAGAATGTACCACAGGTTCATGGTCGTTCTCTAGTGATGGGATTGACTTTTAAAGAAGATTGTAAGGACACTCGGAACTCTAAGGCTTTAGAATTAGCGAACAAATTGGCAGACATTACCACGGTTCATGCGATTGAACCTAATTTAGAAACTGTCGAAGGCGCTAACTTTGAGTTAGTAGAGAGCTTTTGTCATGCCCCCTATGATTGTATTATTCTTGCAGTAAATCATCGGCAGTTTGCTAACCTCCCAGGGAGTAGTTTAAAAACAATGGTTGGTAACGACGGTTATATATTTGACCTACAAGATAGTTTAAAGCTTGACCCTGATAAGAGTTTTTATCTGTGAGCATGGTTATTATTCAGGCTCGGATGTCATCGACCCGCTTACCGGGGAAGGTACTTGAATTAATTAATGGGCAACCCATACTAGGAATTCTTGCTGAAAGGTGTGCTAGTGCCGTAGGCGAAGAACAGGTGATTATTGCTACTTCGGCTGAAAATAGTGATAAACCAATAGTGGAGTTTGCGAATAGTCGCGGGCTCCAATATTGTTGTGGGTCGTTAGATAACGTTTATGAACGATTTACAAAAACAATAATGGAATTTAAATTAGATAATTTTGTTCGTGTTTGCGCGGATAGCCCATTTTTGGACCCTGAATTGATCTCAACAGCAATATTAAAGTTTAATGAATATGATGTAGATTTGGTTACAAATATTTTCCCACGCAGCTACCCTAAAGGGCAGTCTGTTGAAGTGATTAGAGCAAAAACATTCCTGAATCGATCATTCTGTTTGTTGGATGGGTTCTCCTCTGAACATGTTACCCAAACTTTTTATCAAAATTCTCATCGATTTGATATTTTAAATTTTAGTGGACTAGATGTCAAAAGACAGGAATTAACAACATGGGCAGTGGATACATCTGAGGACCTGTCTGCTTTGCGTGAGTGGGCCAAATCTAACCCAGAAGGTCCTAGGCCATTCGGAATTGCAAGTTATTCACTTTACAGCGCGAGTGGAGTACATGCTTAAAGTTGGTGTGATTGGATTGGGTGTAGGAGAGCGCCATATTTACGGTTTTAATAAAAGCCAATACGCGACTACAGTAAAAATTTGTGACATTAATTCAAAAAAATTGGCAGATGTATCCTCTCGTAGCGGGATCAAAGAAACTACTACGAATTCTGACGACATTATTTTGGACCCTTCAATCGATGTTGTATCTATTGCGAGCTATGATGAATATCACGCCAAACACGTTATTGATGCATTAGACGCAGGAAAGCATGTTTTTGTAGAAAAACCAATTTGTTTAACTTCAAAAGAATTAGATTCTATTTCCGAAGCATATTTGAGGGCATGCAATCGGGGTTCTAAACTGTTGCTCTCGTCAAATTTTATTTTACGTCAGGAGGAGCGTTTTATAAGATTAAAAAGGCGAATTGATGATGGGGAATTAGGTGACATTTTTTCGGTAGAAGGAAATTATGATTATGGACGCGTTGACAAATTGGTATTTGGATGGCGTGCCAAAACTCCCGGTTATTCAGTGATGCATGGTGGTGGCATTCATATTCTAGACCTTTGTCAGTGGATTACTGGATTTCCCTATTCACCAAAGTCAGCTCTAACAAACAAATCAGTGACATGTGGCACGGATTTTTGCCCGCCAGATACGATTTTATCAATTGGTAAGTTTGGTGATAATATAATTGGCAAAATTGGAGCAAATTTTGGTTCACAAACTAAACACTTCCATCAAATAAAAGTTTATGGAACAAGAGGCAGTTTTATTCATGATTGTGGAGTAAGCAAATATTTTTTTGGAAGTGAGCCCAACGTAATTTGTGAAGTTGATACCAGTCCATTTCCTTCAAGTGAAAAGGGTGACTTGTTGCCAAATTTTGTCTCTGCAATCTTAGATGGTGCGCCGTTGGATATTGATTTTGAACATGTCAAGAGAATCATGGAAATTTCACTTGCGGTTGATGCTCTCGCCACATGCAAATAAATGAATCCTTGCCTAAAGATTTACCATTCTCTCCTTTCAATATTCTGATAATTGTTTTCCAAACAATTGAAGATAGCAAATAGTGACCGATGTGATAAAAGGGATATTCATCGAAGTTTTTTGTGTAATTTTTACAAAAAGTCTCCATAAATTAAAGGAAAAAAAGTTATATCTCTTTAGTCTAGCTGCCAAAGCAACCTTTAAGTTAAATTATATTTTGTTCGTATTGAATTCAAAATTTTTCCAAGCAAACATAATAACTTGGGCGAGTTATTAAATTTGAAAATTTAAAATTGAGGTTTGGACCGACTTAAATTTTTCAAGAACTAAACATCAGGAGATTTCTATGATTGCATTCGGTCGTCCCATTACTGACGAAAGTGAAATCAAAAATGTACAAGACGTTATGGAATCTGGAATTTATGTGCATGGCTCTAAGACGACAGAGTTTGAAAAAGAATTTTGCAAACGATTTGGATATAGTAATGCTGTGAGTGTAGCCAATTGCACAGCAGGACTTCATCTTGCCCATCATTCATTGACTAAATCAATTAATCCTCTGTGTAAGAAAGAATATGAGGTGATCTGTCCGGCAATGACACATGTGGCAACAGCTCATGCAATCGAATTAGCTGGCTTAACTCCGATATTTGTTGACTGTTGCGAAGATGGGAATATAGATGTGGAACTTATCAAGAAATACATCACGGATAAGACTATTGGAATTGCAGCAATGCACTTTAATGGAGTGCCCTGTGACATCAAAGAAATTGTAAAAGTTTCCTCTGAAAATGGCTTATATATAGTTGAGGATTGTGCTATCGCCCTGGGCGCTAAAGTGGATGGTAAACCTGTAGGTTCTTTTGGAGATGCTGGAGCTTTTTCATTCCACCCAGTCAAGCAAATGACTACGGGTGAGGGCGGTATGTTAGTAATGAACGATGCCTGTTTTAGAGACCAGTTAGCGTTGGAGCGTGCTTTTGGCGTAGATCGGGCGTTTAATAAACGAAAGACACCGGGGTTATATGATGTAACTATGCTAGGCTTTAATTACCGCATGGCTGAATTGCCTGCCGCGATAGGAGTTGAGCAGTTAAAGAAAATTGAATTATTTGAAAACCAACGTAAACAAAACTTTGCAACTCTAAAGTCTTGCTTTCAAGGTATCGATGGAGTGACAATCAAAGGTGGAGAAATGTCAGACGACCGGTCCTACTATTGCTTAATACTGCAACTTGAGGGCTGCACAGTAGTTGAACGAAATAAAATGATAAATGCCTTAAAGGAAGAGGGGGTGCAGACTAGTATTTATTATCCTCATCCCCTGCCTCGATTGAAATTTTATTCTGACACTTATGGATATAACCCTCAATTGTATCCAATCGCTGCAACATTTGCCGATGAATGTATAGCGTTTCCAGTGGCGCCGCATCTTAATCAAGTTGACATGCTCAAGATTTCAAAAACTTTTAAGGAACTTCTGTAATGACTAAAAGTTATGTGGAAGTAAAAAATAAGCGAGTGCTCTTGATTGGTGGGGCAGGCTTTATTGGTCATAATTTGGCATTGGAGCTTCGAGCCTTAGGAGCCGAAGTAACGGTCGCTGATGGTTTTCATGTAAATAGTTTGTTGAATTTGGCTACTGAACCTGACGAAAGTCAAGATATGTTCATATATCAGGATTTTCTGTATGAACGCATTAATTTGCTACGTACATCTGGGGTCAATTTGGTTATTTTAGATGCTGCGAACCGATATGAGGTTGGCAAGCTTTTGAGCCAAGGTTTTGATGTCGTTTACCTTTTAGCAGCGGTTTCTCATGCGTCACGGTCAAATTTGAGGCCTGTGCTAGCTATAGAGAATGGCCTGATGCCATTTACAAATGTTGTCACCGAATTGTCCACACACAGCAATACACGTTTAGTATATATGTCATCTTCCACGGTCTACGGACATTTTACAAAAGATGCTGTTGATGAAAATGATTCTTGCAAACCATATGGCATTTACGCGCTTCTTAAACATGTAAGTGAGCAAATATTGGAAGAAACTGCTTTATACTCAGAGTTGAATTTCTCTGTTGTTCGACCATCAGCTCTTTATGGTGAGCGATGTATAAGTCGCCGTGTATCGCAGATTTTTCTTGAAAACGCTTTTGCTGGGCGAGATTTAATCTTTATGGGCGATGAAAATGAAAAATTAGATTTTACTTACATAAGAGATCTAGTTCAGGGTTTGATTTTATGTGGTTTTCACCCCAGGGCTCAAAGTGAGATTTTCAACATCACGTTTGGTGATGCGCAACCTGTTCTTAGATTATGTGACATTCTGAAAGATTTCTTTCCCAATATAGATGTACAGGTAAAAGAACGAAATCAGGCAACGCCCATACGAGGCACTTTGCTCAACGATAAAGCACGTGAGTTGATTGGCTTCAGCCCTGAGTGGTCTTTAGAACGTGGATATAGAAATTACATAAATTGGTATGTTAACCGCTCAAAACAACAAAAAATGATATTTAATTCAATTTCACAATTTAACGAATAATCATGTGTGGAATAACTGGTTATTTCGGTGAAGTGAACCATAGTGATGCTCTAGAGAGCAGTTTGAAGTTGCTGCGACATCGTGGGCCTGATGGTTTAGGAAAGTTTTTTACCAAGCCGACAAAGGAGACATTTTTAGGACTTGGGCATACCAGATTAAGTATCATGGATACTTCTAGCAAAGCTGAGCAACCAATCATTTCAGCTAATGAAGACAGTATTGTGATATTTAATGGGGAAATTTACAATTTCAAATATCTAAGGGAATTGCTACCGAACCACGAATGGCGTACAAGGTCTGACAGTGAAGTTGTTGTTGAGTTATTGAATCACTTTGGTCAATCGGCATTCGCCCTGTTTAATGGGATGTACGCCATTGCATGGTATAAAAAATCAACAGGACAGCTCGTTCTCGCTCGCGATCCATTGGGGATAAAACCTCTTTATTTGCATATTAATGAAAACACAATTATTTTTGCGTCTGAAGTAAAAGCGCTCGCCCCTTTTGGAATTGTGCCCGAAATTTGCCAAACAGATTTTTTGGAATTCTTGAATTTTGGATATGTACACGAACCCAATACTGGTTTTTCAAATGTGATTAAAGTTTACCCTGGTGAATATTTACTATGGGGAAACGGCGTGTGGTGTAGTGAAAAAATCGGTGCTTTTTCTGGTCCACCTGCAATTACAAATGATCCTAAACATCTGATTTTTAATGCTATAAAAGGGCAAAAAGACGCCGATGTTGCTTCAGGCACATTTTATAGTGGTGGAATTGATTCAACAGCACTGCTTGGAACGATAAGGTCTCGAGGTCTGTATATAAATTCAAATAAGGAAAGTGAAAAAAATATAGAGCTAATTAGGGCTCAAAAATTATCGAAAGAACTTGGTGTTGAATTAGAAGTTGCGGACTTAAATAGCGAACTGACAGTGGAACAATTTTGCGAACATGTAAGCATAATTGCCTCGAAGATTGAGGAGCCTATCTCAGACTACACTTATATTGCCTCCCAAAAAGTTGCCCAACTAGCACGTAAACGCGGATTTGTAGTCATGTTTTCAGGCATGGGCGGTGATGAGTTTTTTGCAGGATACCCTAGGTATGTATTTTTAGATTGGTTGTGGCTTTGCCGTTGGGCGGCTTTCTTTGCTCGGATTGCTATGAAACTGCCGGGTTTGCGAAAAGTTTTTGTTCAATCAAAAAAAATAGAGCGATTTATATCTTTCTTTTCGGAAAAGAATTTTGTGTGGGCGTATGCGCGCGTGATTGGATATTTGACTACAGCAGAAATAAATGAATTATTACAGGGAGATCCTGAGTTGGACAGGCGCAATAAAAAAATTCTGAAAAAACTTAATAGAATTGCTAGTACTGCTCCACAACAAGATCCATTGAGCAAGGCACTTTCGCTAGATCAAAAAGGCTTTTTGGCACACAACTTAATTGTGACTGATAAATCATCAATGCAGGAATCAATAGAAGTTCGTGTACCGCTTTTAGATCTATCAATTTTAAATGGTTGGTTTAAAAATACTAAGCTGCGGAAAAAATTTCCTAAGACGGGAAAAGTGTTACTGTTGAATTGTGTAAAAGAACTGTTTGGCCGGGATGTTAATTTTGGGAGAAAAGAGGGGTTTAATCCCCCATTAGAGGATGTAATATCAAAATTCACTCGTTCAGAATTAAAACAAATGATTTTAACTCCAGCTTTCACAAGCTTTCTCAATGAATCTCCTGTTGAACGCATTTTAGAGAATCACTTTTCAGGCAGAAATAATAACACTTACAAGATCTGGCAATTGATTTTCATATCAAATTGGCTTCAGATATGGTCCCCCAGTAAAAATAGCTGAGTTATTTACTCTGAGACAATACTTGCGTTGTAAAAGGAATTTATTTTAAATTGTCGAATCTGGGCCTTATCTGGCGTACTATCAGGCACCTTCGCCTAATTCAGATTATATATCGTGTAATTTTTAGGCTATACAAACCGCGCATATACTTTGGCGAAGCGGTGAAGCTAAGGGATTCGACGTCGGACTGGCACATACCTATTTGTGGGCGTCCTGTATTGACTGGCCCGGGCCAATTCTTGATATTCGGGCATCGCCATGATGTAAAAAACGAAGGATGGAATCCATCTCATCTTCCAAAATTATTATGCTATAACCTACATTATTTTAATGAGTTAAAAGTTCAAGATGTCAACGCTCGCCTGAAGTGGCATCAAGAATTAATTGCGCAATGGATATTAGAAAACCCACCTCCCCTTGGTAATGGCTGGGAACCTTATCCTACATCATTGCGCATTGTAAATTGGGTAAAATGGGCTCAATTACATCCTAAATTGGTTTCAGTGGAAATGGTAAATAGTTTGGCTATTCAAGCACGCTATTTAGAAAAGCGGCTCGAGTGGCATTTATTAGGAAACCATCTTTTTGCAAATGCAAAGGCGTTAATGTTTGCGGGATTGTTTTTTCAAGGAGAGGAGGCAAATCGTTGGGTAAATACTGGTGTAAGGATTATTTCCAGACAATTAATTGAACAAATTTTGCCAGACGGAGGCCAGTTTGAACTCAGCCCAATGTATCATGCATTAGCTCTAGAAGATATTTTAGACATAATTTCTCTTACAAAAAGGTATTCTTCTGGATTGACAGCCATACAAGCTGAAATAGTTCATGAGTGGTCTCGTTACATCAGTCCCATGTTAACATGGCTGAACGCAATGACACATCCTGATGATGAAATTTCATTTTTTAATGACGCGGCATTTGGTGTGGCGGCAAAAAATTCGGCATTAAGAGATTATGCTAGTCGTTTAGTTCAAAAGTTTTCAGAACCGATCAGCACTCCGTGTCATTCGCTGCCAGACAGCGGATATTATCGTTTACAGCGTGGTCAGGCGATAATAATTGCAGATTTGGCCTCTGTCGGCCCCAATTATTTACCGGCACATGCACATGCAGATACTCTAAGTTTTGAACTATCGTTGGCCACTCAACGTGTAATAGTCAACGGCGGAACAGGAACTTATGAAACTGGTTTAGAACGGAGCTTGCAAAGAGGCACAACTGCTCACTCCACATTGTGCTTGGATGGGGAAAACTCAACAGAAGTTTGGGCAGGTTTCAGAGTGGGCAGGCGTGCAAGTGTTTTTGATGTTGAAATTTTAGAGCAAACTAATGAAACAATTATAGAGGCGTCGCACGATGGCTACACTCATTTATTTGGGAGCCCACTCCATCGCCGTCGGTGGACTCTAACAGATAAAGGACTGAAGTTAGATGATTTTATACTTGGAAAGGGAACACATAATGTTGAAATTTTCTTTCATTTACATCCTGATATTGAGATAAGTTTGATAAATGAGCAAAGCGCAAGAATGTCTAGCAAAAATGGGGATCTTTCAGTTGACATGACTGTTTCAGAGAATGCCAAGCTCAATTTGATCAGAAGCGAGTGGCACCCAGAATTTGGTTTAAAAATTCCAACTCAAACCATATGCCTAACCAATTTGGCAACTTTGGATGCTCAGATATCCACAACCCTTATTTGGCAGGTGTAATATGGAAATTATGATATTAGTTTTTCACCTGAGTTTATAGTTTAATATTTTTTGACTTTCTAAATTTCATCGAAAAGGTTACTTCTTTGTTTATACAAATGTGGTCCCTTCGAGGAGGAGGGGAGAATGCCGCTTCTTTACATTAATTGCAGTTTTTCGAATTAGTTTTTTTTGGCAAAACAATGTTCAAGTCTAAAGCTCAATAAAGAATTCTTTATGAGAAAACCAGTTCATGAATAGGGTGAAGTTCGCATGAAAATTGTAGCTTATCAAATGTTTTTCCATAAAAAAATGTCAAGAGAATTGAGAGCTTCGGGCCATAACCTAATTTTCTTATCTTCAGAGCGTCGAAATGATGAAACAGGTATCATTGACTCCTTCTATAAAACGTCTTTTGAAGCAGAATTGGATGAGCGGATTCTAAACTCCATAATCCTGCGCTGTCGTTACCTTTCAGGGATTAATAACAAACAGGCTAGAGAAAATGTTCGAAAGATTTGGCACTGCTCAGAAAATTTCATAGTTGATAACGCCCCTGAATTAGTTGTTATGCAGGCTGTTGATAATTATGTGGCAGATATTTTTTGTCGACTTTGTGCCAAGCATAAAATTTCTTGTTTTCAGCCCCGTCGTTCACCTTTGCCTGGACTTGTCCGGATAACCAACGGGCTTGATACTCCAAAAATAAGAGATGTAGAAGAGAATGAAATTTATTCTGCGATAGAAACATTTAGAAACGACTTTAAGGCTTCTTATCAAAACATACAGAAAAGAACAAAATCGAAAATTTTGTTAAAGTTTCTTCGTGAGATCGCAAAGAAAATATTATTTTCTTATTGGAAAAGAAGACATTCTGACCCGCTCTCATTTCATTATAATGCAATATTTCCAAATGAGAACGCTATTACTATTACTTCTCTGAAGCAGCTTACCGCTAATTCATATTACGATGTAAAATTCGATCAAATTTTGAGTAAGTCAAAAAATTACAGAGATATTGTTTTTTGGCCACTCGCTATGTGTCCAGAGTCAGCAATCTGTTACATGAACATCGATTATAGACTGTCAGATTATAAATCTGTCATAAATAAAGTAACTGGCTCTGTTCCAGATGATGTTCTGCTCATTGTTAAAGAGCACCCTTCTGCAGTTGGATTTAGGCCTATAAGTCATTATGAAAGCATCCTAAGTAGGGAAAATGTTGTATTTGCAAGTATGGAAATTAGCACAGGTCAATTGATTGATATTTCAAAAAAGGTACTTATTAATACCTCAAGTACAACAGGAATAGAGGCGGCCGTAATTGGCAAACCAGTTTTATCACTTGGTAGTTGCCACTATTCAATGCAAAATATTGTTCACAACATTGACGATTTTGATGACTTTAATGATTGGTACTACAGGTTTCCAGCAGGGCAGGTTGCTGAACAAAAAATCAAAAAATTTGTCAGACAATATCTTGAAAATACGATCCAGGATGGAACTTGGGGCCCAACTGGTGATCACCTTGAAGGTTTCGGAGATAAGGTGCGAAAAACCTTGGAGGCTTGTGTCGCCCTATCTGAAAAGGGTTACGTGTCATCGTACCTAAACTCAGAGTTTGATAAAGCATGATAAAAGCTTTTAGCGTAAAACTCAATTGTGATGATGTAGTTAGTTAAGCGTTTTCAAAATTTGTGAGTCCTGATGCCTAGATCTGTTTACCTAGCTTATGCCACAGTTCTATCTGAAATGTTTGCGGTAATGCAGGCAATCATAAACACATTTGGTTTTTCGTTAAATTACATTTCTATTTTTACCTTTGCAATACTTGTGATTCCCGCTCTGTCTAAGTTTAATGCCAAAGCTTTTCTTATACTCCTTTTTGTTTTTTGCTTACAGGCCGTTAAAAGTGGTGTTATTGGGGTTGGCCCAGAGTTTGTGAAAACATTCTATTTATTATTTTTAGCAGCAATCTTAATACTTATGTCACAGAAAATGTACGTTGAGGACTTTATAGATGTTATCAGAAGGTTACGTTGGCTCATACTGCTTTTGGGTATTGCATATTTGTATTTGTGGATTGGATTCGGAACTTACAGAAATGCCAACACGTTCTCGTTAGCTATTATGTTATTCTTTGGTTTTCAAGGTCAGATGCGAAGCATCGCTTTACTTTTTGCCGCGACCACAAAAACAACTTATAAAATATTATTTTTTTCTCTGTTTGTTTCTTTTTTTGTCCGTTCAATCCAGCTTAGAACTTTGTTTATAGCAGTTTCTGCAGGGATTGGAGCAGTGCTGCCTTTGATATTAGCCAAACTTATAACACCTGAGACTCATATTTTTTCACTTTCCCATACTTATTCACTGGCGGAGCGTGTTTTAGAAACTAAAGCATTGTTATTAAATATGGAAAATAATTTCTTGGCTCTGGTTTGGGGCGATAGATTGGGATGGGTACTGGAATCTAATTTGATTGATGAGCGTGGGTACGTTCATTCAACCCATTTGTGGCTACTTAGAACTTTTGGCTTACCAATCTGGTTTGTAGGATTTTACTTTTTAGTAAAAACTGCTCGATTTGGAAGCCATGGAGTGTTTGGCATTCGAGCTGTAATATTGATGTCGTTTGCATTTTTTATGACGCTTTTTACTTCTCCCTTTTTGACGATGTTTCTGCTTTGTCGCGTCCGGAGTGGAATGTCTCACTAAGTTAGAGAGAAAACGGTTTTTGTCTTTTGTATAGGTCGTATTAGAGGTGTCTTTAGCACAAAAAATTTCAGTAACTTTAATGTTGTCATATATAAACCTTAAGCTTATTTTCTAGGGCCTGAGGTGTAAACAACCTATTATTGGGGAAAGTTTTGGCGAATAGAATAATAACTAGTTTTGTTCATGGATATAGTAATGACAAGCATTCACTGTCCGGAAACAGCCTGCCATGCCTAGCAGTTTTTGAGGATGGAAAATCAAAAATTAATGATTTTGAAAATCCTCGTAATATCAGCGAATTTAGAAATTGTTCGATGCCTATCATGGGTGAACCACCTTTGCAAAGTGCAAAGGATTTTGATACCCTGCCACGATTTGGTATGACTGGTCTAACATTGGCAAAAGACCATGTGTTTGCTGGGGGATGGAATGGTGTTTATAAATTAGACAAAACCACTTTAAAATGTGAGGGTTTTGTAACGCATCGTCTTATGAATGACCTTCATGGAATTACCTATTATGACGGTAAATTAATTACTATTCTGACTGGAAAAGATACCGTTGTTCTGACTGATGATCATGGAGACATATTAGAATATTACACAATACACGCAGACCTTTCTATAGTAAAAAATGACGAAAAGTTGATGGAATACGATTGGCGATTTCTATCTAAACAATTTAGAGGTGCTACGGGAATTTTTCATTTTAACTATGTTCAAATAATTGATGACAAAATCTGGCTAACAGCGCGCAATTTGGGCTGTTTTATAGTTCTCAATCTAAAAACGCAAACTTGTGAATTGCGAACAATCAATCAAAAAACAACAGTGCTTCTTCATGACGGAGCAATACACGATGGTTTTTTCTATTTTACATCCATTGATGGTAAGATAATCATTGCATCTAACAAGGAAGAAACTAATCCTCGCGAAAAAATAGATGATATATCACTTTTCAACCGTGATCTCAGTTCGCGCATAATTAGAATTGCCGATACTGGACTAGGTTATGAACCTAACTGGTGTCGTGGTATCGATGTAAAGGACGAAAAGATTGTTTGCACAATCGATGGTTTTTATGGGACCGATCTGGCATTTAAGGTAGCCGAGTTTGAAAATGAGACCTTTAAACGGCTTCACAGGGTTTCATGGTCGGATATAGGAGACGTAGCCGGTTTGAAGTTTGTAACCGGATTTGATGTAAAATTTCTTTGAGAAATATGAGCGCTTCACACGAAAATCTGATCGTTGGGTCACAATTTTCACGAATATTTTTGTTTGTGGTATCTATATTAGGCCCCGTTGTCAAAGTCCGTATTGTTGGTGAAGTTGCAAATCTTGATATTCAGCTTTTGTATATAGGGTATTATTTTGCAATACAGTTTTTTACGCCTTTGTCTGATTTAGGTGCTTCGTGGTCTTCCATAAGAAACCATCTCGAGAAGAAAGATAATTTCGTATTTTTTTTCTCTCCTGTCGGTGTGTTGTTTGGAGTTTTGGTAAGTGCTATTTCTCCAAATTTTGGACTAATAATTCTAATAAGCGTTGCAATGGCTTTTTTAAATTACCATCTGCAGGTATTCAGAATTTTGGGGCAAATTAATAAATTTTATATCTGTAAGATATCAAGGTTAACATTCGATTTGTTGCTCTTATTAATAGTAGCTAGTTTTTCAACAATTCTGGAAAATAATTTTATTACCTATGTGTTGTCGGCGGAGCTTTTTTCAATTTGTCTTGTTTTGTTGTTTTTGAAGCTGAAAAAAACGGATCAAATCACTTATATTTTTAAAAAAATATTTTTTTCCGGTTCCTATGATTACTCTTTTGTTGTTTTAAAAGTAATAAGAGCAAATTATGTAAGATTACTATCTCCGTTAATGTTTGAAAATTTGCAGTTTTCAAAATTCTTCTATTGTCTGCTTCTGTATGAGTTGGTTGTTCAATATGCGAATAATGAGTATCTCAAGAAAATAATCAACAAGGGGATTAATTTCAAATACGTATTCACTTTGGCTATTCTTTCGGTACCATTGCAGATATCTGCTTTATGGGCATTCGCACTGTTTATGACTTGGGAGTTTTCAATACTAGAATACGTTTGTTTGGCGTGGATGGGGTCGATAACAATATACTCAGTTTTTTCGTATAGGTTGGTTTACCTCGGAGCTTATGACACTTTTCGAAAAGTTATTTTATTGGATACCCTGCTAAAGGGGCTCATATTTGCATGCCTTCACATCTTTAATGCTACATACAATCAAATAATTTTAGGATTTCTTTTCAGTTATTTCATATGGTTTGGGTTGTTTGCAGTCGTCCATTATCGTGCTGAGGAAAAAAGTAGATTAAATGTAAATTGAGAAAAAAAAGTCTGAGATTTATTTTATTTTTCTGCTTTAATGTCTATTTGTGATATTCGAGATCCTCAAAATTTAGTTTTTTGCTATGAATAACATTTCTTGTGTAAGGTCCCAAATTTCTTCGTGGGATTTAAATTATGATTTCTCAGCGTACTAACATTATGTTTTTTCCTCTCGCGTGGCCAAGGTATTTAAAAGTGGCCATAGCCATAATGGTAGACGTAAGCATTTGCGTATTGAGTACTTGGATTGCAATTTATTTGCGCCTAGGGGAGTTTATTGCTCTTTCAAATATAAACCTTGTTGTCGTGGTAATACCAAGTTTAATGGCTATTTCAATTTTTTTTGTGTTTGGGCTCTACCGTGAGATATTTCGTTACAGTGGGCTAAAAGTTTTAGCCACGGTTTCTAGGGCTATATTTATCTACAGCATTTTTCATGCAACTTTTATTTCAGCAATTGGTATAAGTGAAGTTCCTCGGACGGTTGGTGTAATTCAACCTGTATTGATGCTTCTACTTGTAGGTTTGTCTCGGGTGTTCATAAGGCAATGGCTTGGTGTGAATGAGCGTTTGGATCCCAAAAATCGAAAAAAGGTTCTCATTTATGGTGCTGGTAAAGCTGGGAGGCAGTTGGCGAACGCCATTGAAAACAGCGCTGAATTGCTTGTTGCAGGCTTTTTGGATGATGATAAAAGCCTTCACGGTCAATCTCTGAATGGGTTGCAAATTTACGATCCAGCTAAGTTGATGGACTTATCCAAAAAGTATGGAGTAAATGATGTATATCTAGCGATGCCGACAGTTGGTGGGCGACGAAGAAATGCTATTTTAAATCGAATAAAGGATGCCAAAGTATCAGTGCGCATTTTGCCAAGTTTGATTGACCTTGCTGAGGGTAGGGTAACGGTTTCTGACCTGCGAGAGTTGGATATTGATGAACTTTTAGGTAGGGCGCCTGTTAAACCCAATCAAATTTTGATGGGAAGAACAATCACTCACAAAACAGTAATGGTGACTGGAGCAGGTGGTTCCATTGGCAGTGAGCTATGCAAACAAATTATTATTCTTTCCCCAGAAAAATTGCTTTTGGTGGAGCAGAATGAATTGGCGCTTTACGAGATTAATAAACAGTTAGAGACATATAATGAAGGAGTGTCTATAATTCCACTCTTAGCGTCTGTGCAAAATAAGTCTCTCTTGAAAAAAATAATGGAAAAGTGGCGGCCATCGACAGTTTACCATGCTGCTGCTTACAAGCATGTGCCATTGGTTGAACAAAATATTATTGAGGGGATAAAAAACAACGTATTCGGAACTCTCGCCCCTCTTGAAGTTTCAATTGAGTACGATGTTGACAATTTTGTACTTGTTAGTACCGACAAAGCAGTGCGCCCTACTAACTTGATGGGGGCAAGTAAAAGGTTGGCTGAGATGTCACTGCAAGCTAGAGCAGAAAGCAAGCCATTTACGACATTATCGATGGTAAGGTTTGGAAATGTGTTGGGTTCTTCAGGTTCAGTTGCTCTTCGTTTTCGTGAACAAATTAGGGCTGGGGGGCCAATCACACTCACTCATCCTGAAATCACTCGTTTCTTTATGACGGTTTCGGAAGCCGCCCAGCTTGTAATTCAAGCTGGGTCCATGTCAAAAGGTGGTGATTTATTTGTTTTGGATATGGGTGAGCCAGCCAAAATTCTGACTCTGGCTAAAAGGATGACAGAGCTTTCAGGCCTCACAATTAAGGACCAAAATAATCCTGATGGTGATATTGAGATAGAAATTATTGGCTTGAGGCCTGGAGAGAAATTGTATGAAGAACTTTTAATTGGCGACGGCGTTGAAAGTACCTCTCACCCAAAAATTTTGAGAGCAAAAGAAGAGTTTGTCAGCTGGGAGGAGTTCACAGATGAGATGGTTGTTTTAAATGAAGCGATTAATCTCAACGATATTGTGGGAATCCAAGCTGTTTTAAAGCGATTGGTAGATGGTTATCTTCCTGAAGAACAAGTCGCTGATTTGACACTTAATTGAATTTGATAAAATTCTATCTTTTTCGTCATTTCCCCTTGAAGCGTGAGATTGGCTAAACAAGAAATTGTTTGATTTCATATCTGCCCCAAGATCAGGTCCAGACTTTCTTTAGCATCCCCGTACAACATGCGTGAATTATCTTTGAAAAATAAAGGGTTTTCAATGCCTGAATAGCCTCGGCCCTGTCCTCGTTTTGAGATTATTACCTGGCGAGCGTTCCACACTTCCAGAACAGGCATGCCCGCAATAGGGCTGTTTGGATCTTCTTGAGCAGCTGGGTTTACAATATCGTTGGCACCTAATATCACTACCATATCAGCATCAGGAAAGTCATCATTAATTTCGTCCATCTCCAGCACAATATCATAAGGTACTTTGGCCTCAGCCAACAGTACATTCATGTGGCCAGGTAGGCGGCCAGCAACAGGATGAATAGCAAAACGGACTTGTTTACCTGCGTTACGCAGGCGGCGGGTCAACTCAGACACAGTAGACTGGGCCTGTGCCACCGCCATCCCATATCCAGGCACAATAATAATGTCATTCGCCTCTTTTAGGTCAGCTGAAACTGTAGCGACATCCGTCGCAAGCATCTCACCTTCAACTTCCATCTGTGGTCCAGTTGTGGCGCCCCAGCCGCCAAAGATAACAGAGATAAAATTCCGGTTCATTGCTTTACACATAATGTAGGACAGAATTGCTCCAGAGGCTCCAACAAGCGCGCCGGTGACGATAAGCAAATCGTTTCCCAACAAGAAGCCGGTTGCTGCGGCTGCCCAACCTGAATAGCTGTTCAGCATAGAAACCACGACAGGCATATCAGCCCCACCAATGGCCAGAACCATATGCAGGCCAAAAATAAGAGCAATCGCTGTCATCACCCACAAGGTCCATGATCCCGCATGGCTCATATACAGATAGCCTAGATAAATGCTGACCAGGACCATGCCTACATTCAGCGCATTACGGCCCGGAAGGGTCACGGGCTTGCCATCCAGTATACCTGACAGCTTGCCGTATGCGACAACAGATCCTGTAAAGGTGATCGCGCCAATAAACACGCCAACAAAAATCTCCACCTCATGGATTATTTTTTCCGCGCCTGCCAGCCCTTCAGGCGGCACGATATCGGAATTAATGCCGATAAAAACAGCCGCAAGACCAACAAAGGAATGCAAGGCAGCAACCAGCTGCGGCATGCCTGTCATTTCTACCCTCATAGCGACAATACCGCCAATCACTGCGCCGACAACCAGTAAAGGCAACAAGCTAGATGTAATGGTTACGGCCGGGCTAAAAATTGTTCCGATAACCGCGATCGCCATTCCGACAATGCCGTACCAAACAGCGCGTTTTGCACTTTCTTGGCCAGACAGGCCACCAAGCGACAGAATGAATAGAACGCTGGCTGCAATATAAAGAGCTGTGACAATATTCTCACTCAAAATCATTATCTCTTATCCTCATTAGCTCTTCTGGAACATCGCAAGCATGCGGCGGGTCACCATGAAACCGCCAACAATATTGATTGTGGCGATTAGTACAGATATCGCAGCCAAAATGTCCACCAAATTATTAGGCGATCCGAGCTGTAGCAGCGCCCCTATGATGATGATGCCAGAAATAGCATTTGTGACCGCCATCAGCGGCGTGTGCAGAGCGTGGCTGACATTCCAGATTACCTGGAAGCCAACAAAACAAGACAGGGCAAAGACAATTAAGTGCTGCATGAAGCTGGCTGGCGCATAAGCACCGATTAACAGCATGAACAGGCTGCCAATCGCCAGCAGTCCGGCTTGACGCCGGCCGATGGCGCGTTCTTTTTCTATCTCAAGAGCTGTCTTCTCTTCTGCGGTCAGCTCAAGTGGCTTTGGTGCGGTTTCAAGTTTTCCTATCGCCTGAATCTTAGGCGGCGGCGGCGGAAAGGTTACCTTTCCTTGATGACAGACGGTGGCCCCGCGAATAACGTCATCATCCAGATTGACATTCAGTACACCATCTTTTTCCGGTGTTAGGTCATCTAGCATATGACGAATATTTGTTGAATAGAGGGTCGATGACTGGGCAGCCATCCGGCTGGGAAAATCAATATAGCCAACAATCTTTACGCCATTGTCACTCTCAATGATTTTATCTTTCTTGGTTAGGTCACAATTGCCACCCTGTTCGGCAGCCAAATCAACTACAACTGA
>MDTG01244731.1_pt1 | contig 38244 bp, 40 predicted proteins | sample 811421 | NCBI WGS metagenome assembly MDTG01 (sample SAMN05326645, study PRJNA326480) | marine metagenome | isolation source: seawater | place: Pacific Ocean: South East | collected 2011
AATTTTATCAATTTTCTTTAAACCATGTCTGTTATCTCCAGGATTAACTCTCTCCGGACTATAACCAACAAAAAAGTCCAAACCTTCTTTAAATGTATTATTTTTTTCTAGTAATGGTATGCAATATTCACTTGTTAGGCCTGGATAAACAGTAGACTCAAAAATTATAACATCATTTTGTTTGATTATTTTTGAGAGCTTAGCGCATACATTATGTAGATGGGAAAGATCTGGTTTTTTATTATCATATATAGGAGTTGGGACCGTTACTATAAAAATATTGCATTTTTTAATTTTATTTATATTTGAATGAAATTTTAAACTTTTATTTTTTAGATCATTTTTCTTAATTTCTTTAAAAATATCTATACCTCTATTTAGTTCTAAAATTCTTTTATTGCTTATATCATATCCTATAGATTTAAATTTTTTAGATAGATTCAATAATATTGGTAAACCTACATAACCTAAACCTATTACACATGGTTTAAAAATATAAGAATTATTTTTTAACATTATTTAGTCTTATCGGGCTAGCAAATTTAATATTTTTGGCTGCTTTTTTTCCCAGTAAAAAATTATAATATTTCGGTTCAAGACCAAAACCTGGTCTTACAACTTTAATATTAAGTTTACTAAATTTATCCCCTTTTTTTATATTTTTGCATGCGTATATAGATCTTCTAAACTTCAAATAGCTTTTTTCACTTTTAGTAGCTCCATAATTAACTTTGCCAATTGATTTATAAGTATTAATTAATTGTGTTTTCAACTCTCTCAATTTTGTAACTTCTAAAGAAAATTTGGAGTCTATACCCTTCTCATTTTCTAAACATATATGTTTCTCAACAAAAGATGCTCCATAATGTATAGCGCTATTTGCTGCGGTGAATCCTACTGAATGATCTGAATAACCTACTTCACAATTGAAATTATTTTTCATATCACTTATTGTTTTTAAATTTAAATCATCTAATTTTGCAGGGTAAGAACTTGTACACTTAAGTAACGCATAATTTTTACATTTATTTTTTTTTAAATATTTAACCAAAGATTTAATTTCATTGAATGTGTTAAGACCTGTTGAAATTAATATAGGTTTTTTTGTCTTAATAATTTTTTTAATAAGTGGGTAGTGGTTACTTTCAAATGATGCAATTTTATAAGCTGGTGGATTAAAATTTTCTAAAAAATCTACAGAGGCTTCATCAAAAACTGAGGCGAATAATATAATTTTTTTTTTTTTTGCTATATCAAACATTTTTTTATGCCAACTAAAAGGAGTTTCGCCAATTTTATATAAATCAAACAATTTTTTTTTAAACCATGGGCTCTTGGGATCGTTGATTATGAAATCTTTTTTGTTTGAGTCTAATGTTAAGCACTCAGGTGTATAAGTTTGTATTTTTACAAAGTCTGCCCCATTCTTAGAAGCCTTATCAATTAACTTAATTGCTTTTACTAAATCTTGATTGTGATTTGCTGATATTTCAGCTATGATTTTTGGCGTAGAGTTACGACTAATTATAAGATTGGAAATTTTTAACATAAATTTGTGCTTAGCTTATATAGAATTATGTTATTATTTTGTCGTGAATATAATTTTCTAAATCCTAATCCTTTAATTAATCTATTTGAGGGTAAATTTTCAGCCTTTATTTCAGCCTTAAATACTATCTTTTTATTATTAATTTTCATTTTTTTTATAACTTTATTGAGCATTTTAGATGAAAAATTCTTATTCCTGTATTTTTTATCAATTACGTAACCAAGATAAAATTCATTTTTTTTATTGTCTAACCTAACCATTCCAATTTTTTTTTTTTCATGAATAGCAATAAAAAGTAAATTTTTATTTGACGTAACATATTTATTAAACCAGCTTGAGTGTTCAAATAGTGAAACTTTTGAGTTCCTGTTTATTGAATTTTTAATTACATCTTTATAGTTTGCCCATTCAAATGTCTTTTTTAAATCTATAATTTTTGCCTTTCTTATAGTTAATGACATTGAGTAATTATTTTAATTTAGTAATTAAATTTACTTCTTTAGATATTTTTTTATCAAAGTTATTTATTTTTTTTAGTATTTTTTGTGTTTCTACTGGAGCATGCTTCATTGCCAACCTTAAAATATTCATCCAATTTAAATTATTTTTTTTTCTTAAAAGTTGAATTTTATTAATAGATTTTGAATATTTTTTTTTCATTGAAAATCAACTTTAAATTTTTTTACAAGTTCTCTTAGTTCAGTTATAGACAAAAATTTACTATTAGTATCGCTACTATAAGTAAATCCGTTTTTTACTTTTTTTGCACCATATTTTTTTTTATATTTCATAAAAATTTTGTTATTTAATTTTGGAAGTATTAAATAAAACTTTCTAAGTTCAAGAGTATTTTGACTATCGCTTGTTGAAATCATTTCTTCGTGGATTTTTTCACCTGGCCTTATTCCTATTATTTTAATCTTACAATTAGAATTAATTGCTTTTGCCAAATCCAATATCTTATAACTTGATAATTTTGGAACCAAGAGTTCACCACCTGAAAGATTTTTTAAACTCCAAATTACAATATCTGTTGCGTATTCCAAAGAAATATTAAACCTTGTCATTTCTTTATCAGTTATTGGAAGAGCAACTGAATTTTTTTTTAAAAATAATGGTACCACTGAACCTCTGCTACCAAAGACATTTCCATACCTTACAACTGAAAACTTAATATTTCTATTGCCTTTTATATTATTTGCTGAAATGAAAAGTTTATCAGAGCAAAGTTTGGTTGCACCGTACAAATTTATTGGAGAACAAGCTTTATCGGTTGATAATGCAACTACATTTTTAACACCATTCTTTAAAGCAGCTTCTATTAAATTATTAGCTCCAATTATATTGGTTTTTATAGCTTCAAATGGGTTATATTCAGTTGTCGGAACTTGTTTTAACGCAGCTGCATGGATTATTGTTTCTATACCCTCTGTTGCAGAAATTACTCTATTGGAATCTCTAACGTCTCCTAAGAAAAATCTGATGAAAGGATATTTTTTTACTGGAAACATTTGTGCCATTTCAAACTGCTTTAGCTCATCTCTGCTAAATATCACTAACCTTGATATTTTTTTACTAGAATTTATTAATTTTTTAACGAAAGCCTTACCAAAGCTACCAGTTCCACCTGTTATTAAATATGAGTTTTTTTTTAACACTATAATTTCTTAATTAACTGTTTACTAATTTATTTTAAAGATAACAATTCATTTATAACTTTAAATACATCATTTTTTCTTAATGTTGGGTATATAGGTAATGATATTTCGTTTTTGTAAAAACTTTCAACATTTTGAAATTGTTTTTTTTTAAAATTAAATTTTTTTTGGTAATACGGTTGTAAATGTAGCGGTATATAATGAACTTGTAAATTAATACCTTTTCTTTTGAATTTACTGAAAAGCTCTTTTTTAGAAATTTTAATTTTTCTAAAATTTATCTGTAAAGGAAATAGGTGGTATGAATGGTAATAATTTTTTTTCTCAGTTGGGACGATAAACCTATCATCATTTTTCAATTCTTTTAAGTATAAAGAAGCAATTTTTCTTCTAGCAATAATAAATTTTTCAAGCTTTTTTAATTGTGAAATACCGAGTGCGCACTGAAAATCTGTTATCCTAAAATTAAATCCTGGCTCGTGGGTCTCATAATACCAAGGACCATCTTTTTTTGAAGGTAACATAGAATTATTACGTATTTGTTCAATCCTTTTTGCAATTCTTCTGTTTTTTGAAATTATCGATCCTCCTTCACCAGTAGTGATTGCCTTCACTGGATGATAACTATGAGTTACAAAATCTGAATAATGAGTTGCATATTTAAGATTATTATCAATCTTAGAACCCATCGAATGACAAGCATCATTTATTAATTTAAATCCATATTTTTTTGAAAGAAAATTTAAAGACTTCCAATCACAAGGATGTCCGGCATAATCTACTGCGATTACTGCTTTATAGAATTTTTTTTTTAACTTGTCTTCAAGTTTCTGAGGGTCAATCGTAAAGGTCTCATTTTCTATATCTGCAAAATCAGGATTAGCATTATTATTTGTAATACAATTTGCGGTTGCTAAAAAAGAAAGTGGAGTTGTAATTATATTATCACCTTTTTTCCAACCGAGAGCTTTGCCAAGAATGTATAAAGCTGCAGATCCATTATTTACAACCGAGCAAAAATTTCCACCAAATTTTTTTATTAATTCTTTTTCAAACTCTTTTACTTTTGGTCCAGATGTTAAAAGTGGTGCCTTCAAAGTTCTTAGCACTATTTTAAAATCGCTAGATTCTAGTGTTTGTTTACCGTAGTTTATCATATTTTTACAAAGGGTATAAAAAAGTTTTTAGTTTATTTTCTATATACTCAATTTCATTGTTATTTAATTCTTTTTTAAATAGATTAATATTACTTTCACATCTACTAAAATTAAAGTCAACTTTATTAAATTCAATTTGCTCAGTCTCTATATGATTGAAAATTTTGTTAATTGTATCTTTTTTTTTAATAACAAAATCTTCAAAATTTAGGAATAAAACTTTTTTGTTTGACCTCTCTTCATTATTAATCTTTTTAGATATATTAATGTACCATTCACAAAAAACTTCCTTGTTATATCCTGGAAACTTATATCCTTTTCTTTTTAGTTCAGTATAAATATCTCTTGGGTCTCGTAACACGCAAAGGCAATATGGATCAGAGAAATATTTTATTGATGTTATTGGATTAAAAATTGTTCCTGCTTGTTCTAAAATTATATCTTTTTTCTCAAAATTATTTTTTTCTAATAGTTCAAAAATTAGTTTTTTTACCTCTTCCTCGAATTTTTCTATGTCACATAGTATAAAAAGTATTTCTTTATTTGATCTTTTCAATCCCATGGTTTTAAATAAATCTCTTAAAATTTTAAATTTTAAAGTTTTATAAAAGTTAGTTTTATAATTTATAAAGGTAGTTTCTCCATGATATTTAAGACTTACAATATTGTTTAAAAAATTTTTGAGCAAATAACTAATATTTTTATTAAATTTTGTAAAATTTTTACCAACTTTAAAACCTTTATTTTCGGTACAATAAAAATTTATTAAGTCATTAAAGTTATTATAAGCTTGTTTAGATTTGTTTATAGTAAATTGACTTCTAATTATATTTTCCAAATCTTGTAGGCCACCTGGGTCATAGGATAAGGAAAACTGTGAATTAGGGAATGGATCATAAAACTTATTGGTTTTTTGTAAAAATTCGTAAATGGCTGAGGCTCCACTGTAACCAGTGCCAACGGTATTTATTGTTTTATATTTCATTAATAATAATGATATTATTTTTTATAAAAAAAAGGTTTATTTAAATAATAAGTCAAATCTTTGGCAAATGGAATTTAAATAATTTATTCAAAACATAATCTTAGTCTTTTTTTTTTATAAAAAAACATTTATCTGAGATCTTTTTAACTAAAATTTCAGACTCAAAACTTAAAATGTTTCGAATTTTGTTTATTTTCTTAGAAATTTCTATTTCGTCCAAATCTTCAAACTTTTTATCTGAATACAAATTCTTAAAAGGTTTTATTATTTTTAGAGTAAATCTTTTAAGCTTTGTGATTATTTTTTCCCTCAATAGCTCAATCTTTACCTTTTTTAGATCTATTTTATTTTCTTCAGAAAAACGACTAATTTTACTCCATTCTTTAACAATAATTTCAGAAGAATGAATCTTGTTTTGCGTAAAAACTTTATTATTAAATAAATTTTTTTTTATATCGTAATTAGTGATTTTATATTTTTTATTGATTATAGTTGACATTAATTCAATTAAATCATTTATATTTTTTGTTCGTTCACTTAATTCATTTGCAATTTGACCATAATTAGTTTTACAGTCTATTGGTTCATAACTGAGTATAGGAACATTATAAAAATATGCGTGAAAAGCGGAAGTGCATGAATTATGAATAAGTAACTTTGTGTTAATTAATTGTTCATTAATATTGCCTTCTTTAGAAATTATAACATTTTCATAATTTGAAAATTGATTTTGCCAAGTCTCTATTTTTTCTAATGGATGTGGCCTCAAAAGAAATTGCTCATTTGGAAATTTTTGAATTATAATTTCTATCATTCTTAAAAATTCATTAAATTTTTTTTCTGTATCATCAATTGTATCGACTAAATAATCTTTATATTTTTCACTCCTTAAGAAATAGCCTTGTTTTTCTAATTCCGTTATTATTTTAGATCGATGTATATAACCATTAACTAAATTAAAATTACCAGATATTGTTATTTGTTTAGACTGATGTTTGGAGGAACTCCAATAATCATTAAACTCTTGTCTCATCATATCAAACCTTGGTGAGCCAGATAATAAAAGTTTTCCTTTTGAATTATTAAACAAACTGCTTAGAGTTTTAAAATCGTCATCACCCCAACAAAATATTATATCAGCAACTTTTAAATCATCCTCAGTAAACCTTGCTTTAGAAAAAATATTCAAATCCTTAAAAACTAGACCCGCCTCCTCATCTATACTCGAAATTTTAATATTATTTTTTTTTAAAGACTCGTGAAGTTTCTTTTTATTATATCCATGAACTAAACTTTTGGTGTGAAATATGCCTTCCTTTAAAATTTTTTTATCATTTAGCAATTTAAAAGTTCCATGGTTAGATATAAAAACATCAAATCCATTATTTGCAGCTTTACATGCAAGTAATAAATTTGAATCAAGTTCTCTTTTAGTTATCTCAGTTAAAATATAGATATTCATAAATTTATATTTTTTTTTTCGTAATAAAATTGTTTTTATTTGTTGTGAATTTTAGCACTTCTTTTTGAATGAAATTTTATCCATTGTAAATTTATATATTCTTTATTTATATTTGTGATATTTTTGTTCTTTTTTAAAAAATTTAATATTTGTTCTAATGTAAAATATTTATTTTTCTTATAGAGATTGTCGAATATTTTCTTAATTAATACATAATCTTCATTATAATCAAGGGTCAATCTAATTTTGTTAGAAAAATTTTTTATTTTTTTACCTTTATAATATTTAATTTTAAATAAATTACGATTTTTCCAAATATAGGAGGTCACATGTTCTTTATCAAAATTTGTTTTTGCGTATTTAAAAGCTTTTCGTAATGATTTAAAATTAAAAATTTCGCAGTGAAAACCATCCGGTAAATAGTTAATATCAACATTTGCTATATAATCATACTTACTTTTTCTATAGAAATTAATTAATTCATCAATATACTTTACATCAATAAATGGACAGTCAGCTGTAACTCTTATTATTATTGAAGATTTATATTTTTTAGCACATTGATAATATCTTTTTAGTACATTTTTTTCTGATCCACGAAAAACTTGAACATTTTTATTTTTAGAAATCATGCAAATTTTGTTATCTGATTTCTTGTTTGTGGTAGCTACTATAAAATTATCTATTCTTCGTGATTTTTTTAATCTCTCTATTAAATATTGTATTACAGTCATATTTCCTAATGGCAAAAGTAATTTTCCTGGCAATCTTGAACTATTTGTTCTTGCTTGAACAATGCATGTAAATTTTGGTCTCAACATTTGATTTTAGGTATTTTTGATTGCTCTTTGAAAAAATGAATTTTCTTTTCCCAACTTATCAAATGTCCCCTCACCCTTAATTTCTCCTCGATCAATCAAATAAATATTATCACATTTTTTAATACTGGTTACCCTATGTGTAATTAGTATGATAGTTGCGTTTTTGTTAAAGTTATAAAGTTCATCTAAAACTAATTTTTCTGTTAGATTATCTAGGGCGCTTGTAGCCTCATCTAAAACTAATATTTTTGGTTTACGAAATATTGCTCTTGCAATACCAATTCTTTGTATTTGCCCCCCGGAAAGGCGTATTCCTCTCTCTCCAACTTTAGTCTGATATTTAAAAGGTAATTCTTTTGATATAAAATCATGTATATTTGTAATTTTAGCAACGCTTTCAATATCCTTTAGTTTAATATTTTTTGGATCCTCTCCAAAAGCTATATTTGCGGCGATAGTATCATCTGCTAAATAAATTTGCTGTGGCACATAACCTATCAAACTTTGCCATGGTCTGAGATTATCAATATTAATTAATTTATCATCAACTTTTAATTTCCCTTTTGTTGGTTCTAAAAGACCAAGAATTAAATCAATTAAAGTAGTTTTGCCACTTCCTGTCGTGCCAATTATTCCAACTTTTGTACCTGCCTTAATCTTAACATTAATGTTTTTTAAAGCTAAATTTTTAGAGTTAGGGTAATTAAAATCTAGGTTGCTTAAAACTATTGAATTATTAAATGATATTTGATTATCAGTTTTTTTTTTTGGTTTCTCTAGAGTAGATATGTCTTCATATAAAGCATTAAGGGCTGGGATTATTGAACGTAACTGTGTAGCAGAAATATAAATTTGTTGCACTGTAGGCATTAACCTGTAACCAGCAAAAACATATAATGCGATAATTGGAACCGCATCTGTAAAGTTTTGACGCTGTGCAATTAAATAAAGCACTATTAATAACATTCCACCGAAAGCTATTGCTTCAATTGCATATCGTGGTAACTTGCCTATAACTTGTAATGATGCCTGGTTCTTAGCAAGAGATTTTGCGGGTTCTGAAAATCTGTCAATGTATGTTTGTTCTAGACCACTCAATTTAATTTCTTTTACAGCCCCGAAAGCTTCGCTAACTGCTGTAAAGCGCCATTTATTATCTTTAAACCGCTCACGACTTTTTTTGTTTAAAATATCAAGAAGAGATCTATAAACTATAACATAAAACAAGCCTAATATTAAACCTATTGTCAAAGCAAGTTTAGGGTCCACTACTATCAATAAAGACAATATTGTCAAAGTCATAATAGATTGAACTACAAGATTTACAAGAGGTGAGAGACCATTCGAGACTACTGTGTTCACCTCTGTAAGAATATTTTTACCAAGTTCAGAACTATTTCTATTTAAAAACCAGCTGTAAGGTTTATTTAGGTATCCTTTTAGTATTCGTCGTCCTATATTGTATTGACATGTTGTATTAAAACGTACTTGTAAATAAGTTATGGTTGCTTTGAAAGTGAGGGATACAATTAATAATACAAATACAAATATTCCAAGAAAAAATATAAATTCTTTTCTAGTTTTGATCCCAAAATTTTCTACATAATTATAAGTTTCTCTCAAATAATTGTTTGTATCTATTATTTCTGGATTGGAAAGCACACCTATAAAAGGTAAAATTGAGGCTAATCCCAACATTTCTACAAAAGCCATTATTAAAACAATAATTAAAAGTAAAATAACTCTTTTACGTTCATATGATGATAGTAAATATATAAATTTATTTAAGGTTTTCAATTTTTTGCTTTTAAACTAATCTTTATACAATAATTATTCAAAATATTTTTTTAATTTTTTATTTAATTTTATTACAATAAGTTTATTTTTAACCAGCCTAACAATTTTTCTTAAAAAATTAAATTTCTTTAAGAAAGAAAATATTTTTACTAATTTTAAAAGTAATATATCTAAAAAACCACTCGAATAGACTTCTGATGACCACCTTGGATTAACGAAATCTTCTTTTATAATTTCACTTGGCTCAACATCTAAATCCTTGTTCATAATATTTTTTTTTTCAATACATTTTTTTCTATCTATAAAAAGAGCAACAATGCTATTAAAAAATTTGATTGAATAAATCCTATCATTTAAACTATTTTTTTTTACGACACCTTCTAATCTTGATTTAGCTTCATCTCTACCATACAAATCATCAATCAAATATTTGCTATAATTGATAAATGAGTATTTGCTCGGATTAAAATGCTTTTTACTATAACTTGCAGTTGTGTCTTCAATAACAATTAAGCCATTATCATTGATATTATTTATAACGTTATTTACTGTTAAAATTTGATTTTCATTAGTGTGCCCACCATCATCCAGCAAAATATCAATTTTTCCCACTTCTAAAAAAAAATTTTTCCAGAATTTTTCCGAGGATTGATCCCCAATAAAAATTTCAAATCCATATTTTTCTAATTTTTTTGTCTCAGGATATAGGTCAATTCCAATAATTCTAGTCTCATTTCCAAAAAATTTTTTCCACATTAGTAGGGAGCCTCCCCATTTAACACCAATCTCTACAAAGGTAATTTTTTTATTTCTGTATTTATGAAATAGTTCATCATAAATATTAAAATAAGTGTTAGATTTTGAGCTATGTAGTTTGGACTCTTTAAAAAATTTATAAATGTCTAAATCTTTATAATCTTCTTTCATAAATAATATATTCTATTTTGCAGATACGGGCTTTATCTGGAAATTTATTGTTTTTCTATATATGTCTTTTGGACATTCTATAGTTCTAAATCCATGATAAAAACTTTCAGATTGATTATAAATTACTAAAGAATTTTTGATAGTGTGTGGTATAAATATTGGAAATTCAAATTCATTATCTTTATAAAACCCAGTACCACCTCCTAAAATTGGATTTTGATTATATCCATCTAAAAAATATATAAAATTGTAATGTCTTTGTGTTTCATTATTTTTTATAACACCATCAACATGAGGAATTAAGTATGACTCTCTTGGTGCCATCGATGAACTAATTGCACATACTTCATAATTTTTTTTCTCAAAATTTAGCAAAATATCATAAAATTTTTTAAACTCACTTGATAATAAAAATGAACAAAAATTTTTAATTTCATTAGATTCTCCAAATTTAAAGATTGAATTCTTAATTGGCCATTCAACTTTAGAATTATAATGTTTGATGATTTGCTTATTATGATTAAAATAGTTAATATTAGGCCAATTATTAATCAAATATTTATAGCTTTCTTCAGATAAAAAATTTTCAATGAATGTATAATTTTTATTTTTTAGATCATCAGAAATTTTTAGAAGTGAATTTTCATTCAAACTAATTGAAAAACTAGTTATGTTTTGGCTTACTTTTCGATTAAGGGAGAGATCCATCAATCTATAAATTTTACGTTTAATATTTATTAAAGTATATTTTATAAGATACGAATATATTAATGCTTTGTTAATCAATTTATCAATAAAGCTTAAATTTTCTTTAGTGACATAAAACTCTCCATAAAATTTTTTTCGCGCAAAATTTAATTGATTTTCTGAAAATCTAGCAGCCATAATAATTGAATATATAATAATTTAAAAATATTTAAATACATTTAATTGATTATTCTCCAAGGTTCAAAACTTTAAATCTTTTGATATTACTTTGTTTAGAGTAGTTTATTCATATTATCAGAACTTATATAACTGAAAATTTTTATATATTTACTATTAAATAATCCCTACTAGTTTTTTAAAATTAAGTTATAAGACGAGATAATGAGTAGTCAATTGTATATAAGTATTAATGACAATTTTTTCATAAAGAATAATATCTCATCTGAGCTACTTGATAAATGTTTTGCTTTTATTGAAAGTCAAAGTGGTGTTAAAAGAAACTTAATTGAAAAAACTTTCAAAAAAAAAATTTTACATTCAATAGAATTTCCAAAAAAAATAAATAGTGAGAATATAGATATAGTTATTAAAACAAAATATAATAAAGATTATAAATTTATAAGTCTGAGTAAATCATTAATATTTTATGAATGTAATTATAAGACAAGTATTTTTATGAATAAAATAAACAAATTCAAACTCGATAAAATCAATTTTTTTCCATCAACCAATTTATCTGGAAATATAGTTTATCAACAGTTAGCTAAAGGTAATTTTTATCAACCCAATAAATTTTCAAACCGTAACTCGTTATTATTGAAAAATATTAGTAAAGTAATTGATAATCTGTCATCAATGAAAAAAAAAGAAGTCAAAATTGCAAATTATCTTAACAATTTTAAATTTTCAAAAAGAGTGATAACAGATAGCTTAAATACTACAGCCATTAATAATTTTTTTTTATTCTTAAAAAAGAATCAAGATCAAAATATAGTTATATCTTTGACACATGGTGATCTAAAGTTTGAACATTTATTTATATTAGATAATCAATTAGAATATGTGATTGATTGGGAAAATGCAGATGTAAGATCAATTTTTTTTGACTTGTTAAATTTTTTTATTCCATGGTTTGTACGACGATCTTATGATTACATTCAAATTAAAAAATATATTTTTGTATTTATTCAAAAATATTTACCTAATTTAGAAAGTTTAATTTTAAAAAGATATGACATTTACTTTTCTATTTATGGATTAGAACGCTACAAGCGTATGCTTGAGGTAAGAACTATTGAATTTGATCTAGACGCAGCTTATAAAAGATATCATTTGCTTTTAAATAAATTGAGTGAGGAGTTAAATCGTGAACATTAAGATATCCAAATATTATGACAAAAAACAAGCAGAGGATTACGAAATCCGACGAAATAATTCGATTTGGCACGCAGAGGGAGAAGTTTTTAAAAAAATAAAAAAAAAGATTGCTCCCAAATACAATCAACTAATGAGAGTTTTAGATGTAGGAGCTGGTACTGGTCGATGGATCCCTTATCTCCATGATGTATCTTCTGAATATATTGGAACCGATATTTCAGAAAATATGCTTGATCAAGCAAAGCTGAAGTTAGAACTTTGTCCAAAAGAATTTAAGAAAAGGGTACAACTTATTAATTCATCTGTTGAACAATTACCACTTCATGTTAGTGGAAAATTTGATTTTATCATAATGACAAGATTTCTCTCACATTTCTCAATTAAAGAAATAAAAAACATAATGAATGTTATACGTGATTATTCTAAAGGCGATATAGTTGTCTCAGTTCGAGTAGCTGATAAAACCTCAGACATATTTTTTGAAATTCTTGATTTAATTTTAAATTCTCCTATTGGAGCAATTAAACGTTATCGTAAATCTGGAAGATTATCTTATTCAAGGTTAGATTCTGTCTATAATAAGATTATTTCAGAGTGTGGATTTCGTATTTTAAAAAAGAATTTAGTAGATGAAGATAAATATAATCGATACGAATACTGGGAATTAACTTTGGACTTATAATATTAAAGACTATTAAATTAAAATCAAAGTTCTGTCTAAATATCTTATTATTTATTTTCAGCTAAGAAAAAAGTGTGTTTATCTCCATCAATTTGCTCAATATAACCAGTAGACAAGTATTTAAGTTTAAAAAAGGATTTAATAGTTTCTAAATCATAAAAATATTTTTTTCCATATTTTTGATTATGTTTGCCATAAACTGCTAGTGAGTGAATAAGGTACGTTTTTGATTTTAAATTTTTGTACCAACTTATAAATTGTTTAAGCTCAGGTAAGACATACCAAGAAATATCAGATAAAATAATGATATCTGGTTTAAGTTTTTCATATAACGGAAAATTTAAAAAATTACTTACGAATAAATTATCTTTTATTTTAGGATATTTTTTTTTTGATTTTTTGATCACAGTTTCAGAAATGTCTGTTCCATATACTTTAAATTTTTTTAAATATAGTTCATATGAAATTTGTGGAAATCCACAACCAATTTCTAGTATTATGGATTTTTTTGATGACCTTACTTGTTGACAGTAATTATATATAACTTGATAATTTAAATTATAAGTTTTTTTATTCTTTTTTAATAAATTCCAAGGATCAGAAATCTTTTTATACATTTCGTCGAACTTACCGACGAACTTTCCATCCTTTATTACATAATCTTGATATTTCACAGGCTATTATATATAATAAAACAACTTATATAACACCTTTAAATTTCAGCTATTTACTTTCTATTGCTTAATAAATTTTATCAGTTAAAAGAATATCGATGTCGATTTTTTTTATTGCTGAAATAGGTATTAATCACAATGGTGATATGAAAATTTGCAAAGATCTAATAGATGTTGCTGTAGTGGCTGGATGTAACGCAGTAAAATTCCAAAAAAGAGATATTAGTTTAGTATATACTAATGAATTTTTAGATAGTCCAAGAGAAAGTCCTTGGGGCAAGACACAACGAGATCAAAAGATGGGCCTTGAATTTGGTAAAAAGGAATATCAAGAAATTGAAGATTATTGTAAAAAAAAAAATATAGATTGGTTTGCATCAGCCTGGGATTTGAATAGTCAATTATTTTTAAGAGAATTTAATTGCAAATATAACAAAATTGCTTCTGCGATGCTTGTTAATATAGAGTTGCTTAAAATGGTAGCAGAGGAAAAAAAATATACATTTATTTCAACAGGATTAAGTACACTAAAAGATATTGAGGTTGCTGTAAAAATATTTAAGGATAAACATTGTCCATTTGAACTAATGCACTGCGTTTCGACATATCCGATGAAATACGCTGATGCAAATTTAAAAACTATTGAGACACTTAGAGACAAATTTAAATGCAAAGTTGGTTATAGTGGTCATGAAACAGGTTTAGTTGTATCCCATGCAGCAGCCGCACTTGGTATTTCATCAATTGAACGTCATATAACCCTAGATCGAGCAATGTACGGATCAGATCAAGCGGCATCTTTAGCTCCTGCGGGGTTAAAAAGACTTGTTCCAGAGGTTAAAAGGGTCCAAGTAGCGATGGGTGATGGAGTAAAAAGAATTATTGAGGACGAAATACCTATCGCAAAAAAATTAAGAGAACACCTAAAATAAATTACAAAAAAGTTCCTCTTTGAAATCTTTCTGATGGCTCTCCTGCTAAGACTCTATTTCTATTTTTTTTCCAAATACATCTTTTAATGCCAAAACCATATTGAAGTTTTTTTTTTTTCTTCTGCGCTAAATCAAAAATATAATTTTTTATATTTTTAATATTTTCTTCAAAGTCATTGTCACTTGGAATTATTTTTACTTCACTAAATTCTTCGAGAAGACTAAGATAATTCTTTCTTTTACTTGTCATTTCTTCAATAGTGTGATTATCTTTATTTTTTCTTTCAAGAGAAATTTCAGGTCTAACATCAAGATAAAAAATACCATCTGGGAATGGAAAAAATTGTTCTAGGGGTAAAAATTTATTTTTTTTATTTGGAAATTCTCCCCTTAACTTATCTGTAATGTACCTTTCAAATATAGTTATACCGTACCCTGCGTCAGCAAAAGCCATGCCAATTCTATACTTTATATACTGGTCCAGTATATCTATACTTTGACCGATAAAAGATAAAATTATTTTTAATGGTTTAATCCTGCCTACATAAGAAAAATTTATAATTTTTCTTATGTATTTAGTTATATAACCAGTAAAAGACATTAAAGGCATGTCAGACTTCATATTGATAAATGCGGGATCCATTTTACTGTAATTTTTGATTATATAGTTACAAAGTGTTGTTTTACCTGCACCGTCATTTCCAACTATTGCTATTGCGGGTAAAGGGTTATGATTTTTTGACCATTTTGCATATGACCCAAAAAATAATGCATAAATAAATTTTTTTGATTTTAATAGATTTTTTAATTCCAATTTCCCAGCAAATACTTTTCTTTTGCTTTGTCGAATAATCCTTTTGTTTATCCAAAAATTTTGAACATTATTATCATTTTCAAATATATTAAAGTCATCTATAATTAATTTATTTATCCAAAAATTTTCCTTAGGTAAATTTTTTGAAGTTAAATTTAAAATATAATTGAGTTCTTTAGGGTCAATAGAATTTAAAATTTTTTTGAGCTTATATAATTGCTCATATGAAAAAACAATTCCTTGAGAAAAATACTTAACTAACTTGTAATAGATTATTGCGTTTAATTTAAAATGTTTTAAATTTGTTTTTTCGCATCTAACTGATTCACTAATGTTCAACTCATTCAAATTTTTTGTTTTTGGAGAAAAAATTGCTAAATCCTCTATATCCAGATTAATAAAATCTGTGGACTCTTTGAAATTTATCAAAAATCTATATGAACCTTCCTCCCTTTGATGAAAAATAAAGTTTTCCTCATTATTAATATTTAGAAATTTATTTTTATAAATATAAAAGGTATCAATATCCCTTCCACTGAAATCTTGAAAATTATTACATTCATGCATTAATATTGCATCACTATGTCTGGCTATTTTAATTATAGTTTCTTTAACATTGCTAATTACATCTTTATTAATACTATTTTCTTTTTTAGATTGAGTAAGATTATTAATATATGGTAAAAGTTCAAATTTTCTTTTATCTTTCATAAATTTTTACTTATCAAATTTTAATTTGAGAGTGATATAAATATTAAATCAAATTATTTTAAATTGTATAAAAAGTATATATAATTCTTAAATTATGATATAAATAAACTTATCAATATTTAATAAACCATCTAGATGCTAAAAAAATTCAAAATACCATGGAGCACAAGATCTCATTTTTTTTTAACTAAAGAAAAAAATGAAATTATAAAGATTTTAAATAAATCTAAATCTTTATCCCAAGGAGAATGGTTAGGAAAATTTGAGAATAAATTTTTAAATTTTTTAAATTCTAAAGGAAAAGCTTACGCTGTTACTAGTGGTGCAAGTGCAATTGAATTAGCAGCGAGTGTTTTAAAGCTTAAATCAACAGATGAAATAATTATACCTTCACATACCTATTGTGCTTCGGCACTACCATTTGTGCGCTATAATACAAAGATTAAATGGGTTGATATCAATAAAGATGATTTTACAATTAATGTTGAACATTTAAAAAGAATTATTACCAAAAAAACAAAAGTAATAGTAGCAGTTCACCTATATGGATTACCTTGCGAAATAGCCAAAATTAAAAAAATTTGTAATGAAAAGAAAATTATTTTAATTGAAGATTGTGCTCAATCTCTAGGTTCAAAAATAAAAGATAGATATGTTGGAACTTATGGTGATATGGCTATATTCTCTTTTCATCAACAAAAAAATATGACTACTTTGGGTGAGGGTGGGATGCTAGTGGTTAATAATAAAAAATTTCAAAAATATATTCCTGGATTAAAACACAACGGTCACAGAGATTACCCTAACAAAAAAAAATACTGGCAACCAGCTATGGTTGATGTATATGAAGATTTGAAGGGTGTTACCCCATTTAATTTTCCTATGACAGAAATTCAGGCTTGTGCAGGATATTATTTATTAGATAGAGTTAAAAAATTAAATAATATAAGAAATATAAGAGCAAAAAAAATTATCAAATCATTTAAAGAGTTTAAATTTATTAAGTTTCAGAGAGTAAAACCAAAAAATTATAGCTCTTATCATTTATTACCTGCATATTTTGATAAAGATATGACAAATTTTTCAAGAGATAAATTTATTAATATAATAAGCAAAAAATACGGTATACAACTAATAATTCAGTATCATCCTCTTGATAAATACCATTTTTTTAAAAAAAAATATAAACCAAAAAAAAATGATTTAATAAATACTTATAATTTTTATAATAATATGTTTTCTATACCTTTTCACGTTTGGATGTCAGATAAACAATTAAACTATCTGATTTCAAGTTGTAGGAATGAACTCAAAAAAATAAAATATTTTGATAAATAAAATTTGCTTAATTTGTTGTCGTGGTGGCTCAAAAAATATTAAAAATAAAAATATTAAAGATTTTGCTGGAAAACCACTTTTGGGTTGGATTTTAGAAGAAGCATTAAAGAGTAAAGTGTTTGATAAAATAGTTTTATCAACAGACTCAGAAAAAATTAAAAATATTGGAAAAAAATACGATATCTTAATACCAGGATTAAGACCTAAGAAACTTGCTAAAGCAAACTCGAATCAATTTGATACACATAAATACATTTTCGAAAAAATGAATATTAATGATGAAAACTCAGTGGTTTGTGTTTTGAATAACAATCCATTCATTAGCTATAAATTAATACAAAAAAGCTTTAAAATTTTTAAAAAATTTAATTATAAAAGGATCATAGCGGATTATTCTAAAGTTGACGGAGATTATGTTGCATTTAAACAATTTTTTATCTTAAACAACAAATTCAAATTTATTAACCAAAAGAAATTTTTTAATTTAAAACTTAATAGACAAGAATTAAAAAATTTTTATACATATATATTTAATATTAGATGGGGCCGTCCTTCAGACCTTATAAATTACAAAACTTTTAAAAAAAAATTATTGAGTAGTGGTCATGGAATAGAAATATCGAAATTAGAAAATTTTGATATAGATGATGCTGAAGATTGGAAAATTGCAATTAGTGTTTTTAAATCTTTAAAAAATGATAAATAAACGAAATTTTAAAAAAAAACTTTCAATTACCCAAGGTAGACACTTAAGAGTCATTGATAATAAAATTCAACTATTCCCAGAGAAAAATTGGAAAAGTGAGTTAAAACTATTTAATCATACAAGATTAAATTTTATTGAATGGGTTATTTCAAAAGATAATTTTGATAAAAATCCACTTTGTCAACTTTATGGTTATAAAATAATTAAAAAATATTTAAAAAAAAATAAAGTAAAATGTAGATCAGTAGATCTTGATTTTATAGTAAAAGAAAATCCACTAAAATTTTCTGAACAAGAAATCACAATATTTTTAGAGAAAATTTTAACAATTTCCTCAAACTGTTCTAAAATCGGAGTAAAATATTTAATCTTTCCATTTTTAGAAAATTCATCTCCAAAAGGAAAACTAAAGCTAGATAAACTTATTTTATTATTTAATAAAATAAAAAAAAAAATTTCAAATAAAATATTCGTTTTAATAGAAACAGACTTAAATCCAGTCATATTGTTAAAGTTAATAAAAAAAATGAAAAAAAAAATTTATATTAATTATGATCTGGGTAATAGCGCTTCAAAAAATTATAATTTTAACGAAGAAAAAAAATATTTTAAATTTGTAAAAAATATACATTTAAAAGATAGGATTAAATATGGCTCTACAGTCAGATTTGGTAAGGGAAATGCAAATTTTGAAAAACTTTTTGACTTTTTAATGAAAAATAAAAATAAATATGATTTTACACTTCAGCCTGCAAGATCAAAAAATAATAAAGATATTAAAGAAATTAAATTAAATATAGAATATATAGAACAATTACTGTTAAATTTATGAAAAAAAAGATTGTTATTGTTGGATCAGCAGGTAATTTTGGAAGTTACATATTCAAAAAGTTAAAAAAAACTAACAAAGTATTTGGTATAGAAAGAGTCAAAAAAAAGAATAATTTTGAATGTAAGGATCTTTCTAATTCAAAAATGAACTTGGAAACATTTAAATTAATTAAAAATTTAAATCCAAAGTTAGATGTAATAATAATTTGTACAGGCAACAGTAAAAAAGATTTGAATATAAATGCTGATCAAAAATTTATAAATTCTTTTAAATCAAATTTTTTAACTGTTTCGAATACTATAGAGTCTTATCAAAATATATATAAAAATAAACCAGTCAAAATAATTGTAATTTCATCTATAACAGCTATTAAAATATTAGATGCACCAATTGAATATTCTGTTTCAAAATCAGCATTAAATCATTATTGTCAGATTAAAGCTAAAGAGTTATCAAAATTTAAGATTAATCTAAATATAATTTCACCAGGGAATATATTAAATAAAAATAATAATTGGTATTTAAAAAAAAAATTAGATAGCAAAAAGGTTAAAAAATATGTTAAAAAAAATGTTCCCTTAAACTCTTTTTGCAAACCTGATCAAATAGTAGCACTATGTAATTTGCTCATTAGTAATGATGGAAATTTTTTTCAAGGATCGAATATTGTAATGGATGGAGGTCAAATTTTATAATGGGTGGTAAAAAAATATTGATCTCAGGAGCAGGTGGTTATCTAGGAAGTAATCTTTGTTATTTATTTTCCAAATTAAATTATGATTTAATTTGTTTGGAAATAAACAAAAATCGTTTGAAAATTTTAAAAAAAAAATTAAAAAATTTTAAAAATGAAAAATATTATTTCTCTTTAGATATAACTAACGAAAAAAAATTAACCAGTCTTCACAAGGAATTTAAAAGAAAAAAAATTTATATTGATGTAATAATAAATAATGCAGCAAATAACCCTTCAGTAAAAAAAACTAAAAAAATTAAATTAATGGAGACTCGAAATTGGAAAAAAGATTTAGATGTTGGATTGATGGGTGCATATATTATTACAAAAACTTTTTCAGGGAATATGAAAAAAAATAATGGAGGTAGTATTATAAATATCGGATCAGATTTAAGTATTTTATCACCAAACCACGAAATTTATAAAACTGGAAATAAAAATTTTTTAAAACCTATCTCTTATTCAGTTATTAAACATGGATTGGTTGGTTTAAATAAATATTTTGCTACTCTCTTCGCAAAAGACAAAATAATTTGCAATATGATTTCACCGGGGCCAATTGATAATAATATACCAAATTATTTACGTAAAAAACTTATAGCTAATACACCTATGAAAAAATTATGTTCTATAGAGGAAGTTTTCAAATTAACATTATTTTTTTGTGATACAAAAAATAGACACATAACAGGTCAAAATATTATTGTAGATGGTGGAAAAAGTTTAATTTGATTAAATAGTGTAAAATTTAAATAATTTAAAAAAATTTACAAAAAACTAATTCTATGAAAAATATTTTAAAAACTACAAGATATAAAACTTTTTATATTTCACCGAGAAAAATAAAATATTGTCTTTCAGCATCAGATTATTGTGATTATACTCAGTGGAATTCCTCAAAAATACATCCACACGCTGAACAAAACAGAGGAGTTTTTAGAGAAGATCCTCTAGGATACATTAAAATAAATAATTCTAAATGGGATTATAATCCTGGTATTTTATTTACTAAACTTCTTGAATACCAAGCATTACTAGAACATTATAATGGAAAAGAAAGCTGGAAAAAATCAAAATTTGCCAAGAGGTATTATGCTTATTTAAAAATTAGTAAAGTAGTGGATAGAGGTTTTAGTAATGCTGACGATTTTTTATTGTATCGTGAAAAACAGATAGACGCTTTATTTGAATCTATTTTAAAAAACGGTATTTATCCTGTTAATATAAAGAAAAATAAAAAGTTATTTGTTGATAATATTTCTATAGCATTAACCAAACATAAAAGATTATATTTTAATAATAGAGGTCACCACAGATTATCTATTGCAAAAATATTAGCTTTGAGAGAAATACCAATTAAGATAACAGTAGCAAAATCACAAAAAAATTTAGAGGAATTTTATTTACTTAATAAATAATCTTTAAGTTAAATTAATCTAGCTATTTAAAAATTTTAGATATTTTTCTGTAGTATTTTTTGTATTTCCTAAATAATATTTAATAGTTTTATGGTGTTTCTTATTATTTAGTGGAAAAAAAACTTTTTTATTTAGTAAATTTAAAATACTTTTTTTCATATTTTTTTCTGAATTGTAAATTAGCTCTTTATTAAAATTATATAAATATTTTTTAAGTTTTAAATTTTTTTCAAAAAAAGGTACCATTACATATTTTCCATTAACCAACGCTTCAATAGTTGAAGCTGAATTATGGCCTATAATTATATCTGCCTGATTAATAAAATGTTTTGCCGTTCCTTTTGAAAATATTTTGATCTTTTTATCTATATTATTATTTATATCTTTTGTTGAATTACTTTTTCTTTTGATAATTATTCTAAGATTTTTATTTTTTGAAAGTTCATTTAAAATTTTGATAACTTTATTGTATGATAATTTCCAAGTTAAATTTTTATTTTTGTTATATTCAGGTATTCCTCTTTTACTATCAAAAGATAAAAATAATAAAGTATTTACCTTTTTATTATATTTTTTTTTTATCAAGTAATCTTTTATTCTTGGGCATCCATTTATGGTAGTTTTTTTACTATTGGATTTATCGATTTTGATAAACATTTTTTTAACAAGTTCGTTGTATACTGAAATTTCAGTAAAATATTTAAATATATGGCGGAATTTAACCCCCCAAGTTTTTGCTTCAAGCTCAGCCTCTAAATCTGTTTTAATACCCTCTTTGTGCCACAGTTTAACAGATATACCATTATTTCTACATCCAGCATATAGTGCTGCTTCTGCGAAATATGTAAAATTAAAAGTTACGAAACTTAAGGTTTTATTTTGATAATTATTTTTTAAATTAAAAATTACTTCACTCCAAAATTTCTCATGTCTTTTTCTACTAATATTGCTTTGTTTGAAATAATCATTCTCATTAACTGGTGGTTTTACATAATTAAAAAATATTTTTTTATTATTACAAAAATAAAATAAAATTATTCTTGTTATACTTCTTCGCATAAATAAAAATTCAGGTGCTTTGGTTGTAGTTTCTTGTATTATTTCAACATCTCTATGTCCAATAGCTCTATCAAGAACTATACAAATTTTTTTTGCCTTTATTTTTTTTTTATAAAATTTTTTTTTTAAAATAGAGATTGATATTAAATAAGAACAAAAACCAGGCATATTAAAATAACACGAAAAATATATGAAGAAATGACCAATAAATTCTAAAATTTTATTTAAATTTTTTTTCATTGATTATTAAGGTATAATTGTCAAAATCTTTGTAATGGATTTTATAAATAAGATTAAATTTAAGTTTTGTAAATATATTTTTTTCATTATTTAAGATAAGAAGTTTATTAATTAAATTTTTTAATATAATACTTTTCTATGAAACATATAAAAAATTATTTAAACATTCTTAAAAAGGGTGTGGATACTATAGATATCAACAAATTATATAAAATTGAAAACATCATATTTGATAAAATAAAACAAAATAAAAAAATATTTGTGTGTGGGAATGGTGGGTCCGCTTCTGTAGCTAACCATTTTTTGTGTGATTTTAACAAAGGAATAAAAATAAATTCAAATAATAAGCTTAAACCTAAAATAGTTTCTTTATCTGATAACATGGAATCTATTTTGGCAATTAGTAACGACATATCTTTTAATAAAATTTTTACTTTTCAATTGGATAACTATTACACTAAAGGGGATATTGTAATTTTGCTAAGTTGTTCTGGTTCTTCACCTAATATACTAGATACACTCAATTATTGTAAAAAAAGGAAAATTTTTACAATAAGTATGACTGGTTTTGCAAAAAAAAATATCCGGTCAAAAGCCAATATTAATGTCGACTTAGGAATAGAAAACTATGGTATCTCGGAAGACTTTTTTCAAATTATAATGCATATGCTTAGTCAAAGTATAAGATTAAAATATTTAAACAAAAATAAAAAAATTATTTTATAGAAAGTTTTTTTTTATATTATTTATCCATTTATCATTATAATTATAAGATTTATCATCAACATAAAAATCAAAACTTGGTTTGGTAATGTATAATTTATGGAATTTAAGTTCCCAGTTTTTTAATTGTTTATATGTTGAATTGTAGCCCAATTTATTAGCTTTTGTAATATTATCATTTGTTCTTCCCATATATCTTGCTGTTAAGATCTTTATAGTATGACCATTGTCATAAAGCTTATTTATTAATTCAATGACTTTTTTTTTGGGTATAGATTTTTTATAATTGTTTTTTTTAGTGAAACAAATAACGTTATCTAAATCAAAACAAAAAGTTATTTTTTTCATGATCAATAACTATATCAATTATTTAAAATTTTGCTTAATATATTTTTATGGAAAGGTTATAATTTATTTATTTTTAAATGAGAATTTTAGTTATAGGAGCAACTGGATTTATTGGAAAGTATTACAAAAAGTATACAAAAAATAAGAAAGTTTTTTTTACTTCTACAAAAAAAAGAAAGGATTATATCAAATTTGATTTACAAAAAGATAAGATTGAAAAAATTTTGACTAAAAGAAAAATTACTAAAGTCGTCTTTTTATCAGCAATTTCCAATCCTTTTGAATGTGAGTCATTTAAAAAAAAAAGCAATTTAATTAATGTGATATACACAAAAGAGTTAATCAATCTATTGATTAAAAAAAATATTTATTTTGTTTTTTTTTCAACAGAATACATATTTGATGGAAAAAAAGGTAATTATTCCGAAAAATCCAAAATAAACAGTAAAATTTTATATGGAAAACAAAAAGGTATAATTGAAAAATTTTTAAAAAAAAAAAATAAAAAAAAATTTTCTATAATGAGAATTGGAAAAACATTTGGTGATGAAATTAATGATAAAAGTATTTTTACAGATTTTTTAAAATATTGCTTAAAAAATAAAAAAAGATTTATAGTTGCAATAGATCAAAAATTTAACGCTTTATATGTTAAAGATCTAGTTAAGATAATTGATATTTTTATTAAAAAAAATATTATAGGAATATATAATGTTTGTGGAGATGAACAACTTACTAGACAACATTATATTAAAAAAATCGTTAATAAATTTAAATTTAGTAACATTAAGATTATAGGCAAAGAATTCAGATATTTAACAAACTTAAAAAATATTCCTTTAAATGTTACAATGAATAATTGTAAGTTAAAAAAAAAAATTAAGTTTAAATTTACAAAGTTTGAAACTTATTTAAATATAATATTTAAAAAATATGGAAAAAAAATTAAAAAAGAGCAATTTTATAAATTTTAGCAAAAATTTTAAGAAAATTAATTCAAAAAATTTGGAAGAATTAAATAATATTACTAAAAACAATAACTTTAATAGTAGGTTTTGTTTACATGAAAAATTTCATGACAAACAACAAGAAATGATAATATGTCAAAAGCAAAATTTATCTTACCCACCAAAAAAAATTATCAAATCAGATCAGTCTTTTTTAATATTAAAAGGTAAGTTGCTAATTATAATTTTTGATAATTATGGAAAAATAAAAAATAAAATAATATTATCTAAAAATAACAATATTTATCTTCGAGTAAAAAAAAATACTTTCCATTGTGATATACCCCTCACACCTTTTTCTATTCATTTAGAAATAAAAAATTGTATATTTAATAAAAATACAAATAAAATAGCTAAATTTAAATTTGATCCAAAGAAAGTCATAAGTAAATTGAAATATTAATTATTCTTGATTAAAAAACAAAATGAAAATTTTTATAACTGGTGCATCAGGTTTTGCTGGCTCATGTATTGCTGAATTTTTTTTAAAAAAAAAATATAAAGTAATTGGTAGTTTTTACAATAACCCAATTAAAATAAAACATATTAGAAAGCTTAAATTAATTCTTACAAAAAAAATTTTAATAAAAGACAATATAGACACTATTATTCATTGTGCATCAAGAACACCGGTAAATTGTAAAAATAGCTCTTTCATATTTAATCAGAATGTTAAGATGATGAAAAACCTATTAGATCTTTCTAGTAGAAAAAATGTTAAAAATTTTATTTTTTTATCATCTGTTTCAGCTTATGGAAAAATTAATAAAAAAACATTATTTGAAAACAATAGATCAATTAACCCTAATAGATATGGTCAATCAAAAATTATTTGTGAAAATCTTTTATATGATTACGCAAAAAAACAAAAAAGCTTTAAATTTCTTTCACTAAGATTACCAATTGTGGTGGGGAAAGGATCTCATAGTAATTTCATCTCAGAAACAACAAAAAAAATTATAAATAATGACCAAATTAAAGCATCAAATAAATCATCTTATTTTAATAATATAATATTTATAGACGACTTATCAAAATTTTTATTGAATTATTTAAAGTACAAAAATTGTAAATTTTTATACGTTAATGTGGCATCATTTAATAAAATGAAAATTTCAAATGTAATTAATTATATATATCAGAGGCTGAAACGAAAAAAAAATATTGAATGGTCGAAATCTAAATCTCCAGCATTTTGTATTAATTTTAGAAATGCCCTAAAATGTGGCTTTAAACCAAGTTCAGTCAAAAATTCTTTAAAAAAGTATACGAGTTTATATTTATAAGAACTATAATTTAAATTTAAATTCCTCACCCACTATCGGTCCATCCCAAGAATTATTTTCAATTATTTTTTTTATTTCTAAAGCTTGATAAATACCATCATCTATATCGACAAGGTAACTATACGTACCAGCCCTACCTATTGAAAAACAATTATGTTTAAAATTATTGAAATATTTTTGAGCTTTTTTCTGTTCTGATTTAATTGGTAGTGGATAAAATTTTCCATTTTTTGATGGTATTTCCATACCAACCAAGGAGGTATTAGATTTGTGTTTTGTAATTTTTTTGTACTCTACAAGTCGAGTAAAATTTTCCGAATTTGGGTAATACAAAAAAACTACATCTTTAGGAAAAACTTCTTTAACTGGAAAGACCATTTTTATTAAATCTCTGCCAATAAATTTTAGTTCTCCAAATTTTTTATTGAATAAGGTATCTGGAGAAATTGTGTTAATTAAAATATCAAAAGTATATTTTTTACTATTGATATAATAAGTCTTATTTTTCATATCAATATTTTTTACTTCTGAATTCATCTTTAGTTTAAGATTTTTAATTTTTGGAATTACATCAAAATATCTATTGTATCCGTCAGTATGAGCTGGTGCAGCCGAAATATCTTTATCATACGCGGCTCTTTTACCTGATTTAATTGTATATCCTTTTGGAGACCAGTTAAAGGTATCTAGATCAGTACAGCTATCAACCATCCACATTTTTTTATTATAACTTTTGATTGTTTTTTCAAATAAAGTTTTACCAACTGATTTAATCCAAAATTCTTCTAGATTCTTTGCTGATATATATTTTTTTTTAGCTTTTAGTTCCTTAAAAATTTTTTTTTTATCAGGCATTATGGCGATATCTTTTTTATTTAATGGATAGTTATAAAATTTGTTATCTGGCTCAACATAACTTTTAAACTGGTGATAATTTAAATTTCTAAATTTTAAAAATTTTTTTAGGTAATTAAAAATTTCTTTTCTTTTGGTTATTAAGAGTCTAGGTCCATATGTAAAGGGATGCCCACCATAGAAAAAAGTTCTAACTCCTGCGCCAAGTATAGAGGATTTTTCAACTAAAGTTATTTTACTTTTTTTTAAATGCGATAAGATTTCAGCTGAAGCACATCCAGCAAACCCCCCACCAATAATTAATATTTTCATTTATATTTATTTTATATTGTGATAATTTAAAAATACCTTATAAAGCGTTTAATAATAAAATCAAAAATTTAAAATAGTCAATTGAAAGTCAGATATTCATATCTAAAGCAACAATTTTCAAATTGTAATGATCTTTGGAAGGATTTAAAAAAGTTTGTAAATACAGGTGATTTTACTCTTGGGAAGGAGCTTTTAAAATTTGAAAAAAAATTTGCAAAGCTTATAGGTACAAAATATGCAGTTGGTGTAAATTCAGGAACGGATGCTATAAAACTCAGTCTAAAGGTAATTGGAATTAAACCTGGTGATGAAGTAATTACTGCTGCTAACACTTTTGTTGCGACAGTAGGTGCAATTTGTGAATTAGGTGCAGTACCAGTATTTGTCGATTGTGATGATAGTTTTTGTATGAACGTATCCTTAGTAGAGAAAAAAATAACCAAAAAAACAAAAGCAATCGTTCCAGTCCATTTTACAGGATACATGACGGACATGATTAAATTGAATAAAATTTCTAAGAAATATAAAATACCAATAGTTGAAGATGCCTGCCAATCAATCTTAGCAGAAATTAATAAAAAAAAATCTGGAACTTGGAGTGATTTTGGTGCTTTTTCTTTACACCCTCTAAAAAATATTAATGTCTGGTCGGATGGAGGGATTATAGTTACTAGTAACAAAAAATATTATGAACACTTAAAACTTTTACGTAACCATGGTTTAATCGATCGTGATAATGTAAAAATGTGTGGTTATAACTCTAGACTGGATACATTGCAGGCGGTTGTTGGAAATTGGTTAATACCTAGTGCAAAAAAAATAGCTAACCAAAGAATAAGCAATGCTAATTTTTATGACAAAGGGTTAAGTGAAATTAAACAGATATCAATACCACCAAGGTTAAAGAACTATAAAATAGTTTATCATTTATATATTGTATTTGCAGAAAAGAGAGATGCACTTTTAAAATTTTGTTTAAAAAAGGGAATTGAAGCAAAAATTCACTACCCTGTGCCTATGTATAGACAAAAAGCAATGGATTTCTTAAATTATAAAAAAGGTGATTTTCCAGTTACGGACAAACATGCGAAATCTATTATTAGTTTTCCTTGTGACCAACACCTTTCAAAAAAACAAATGAATTACATTATTAGTTGTGTTAAATCTTTTTATTCACAAAAATGAAAATTCCATACGTCAATATTCAAAAACAATATAAGTCAGAAAAAAAACAATTATTAAAGATTATTGACAAATCTCTTTATCAAGGTAATTGGGTTGGTGGCCCTGAAATTGAAAAATTTGAAAAGAATATGGCCAATATTTGTAAAACAAAATACTGCGTTTCATTAAATAGTGGGACAGATGCTTTAACACTTGCATTACATTTATTAGGTGTAAAAAAAGGTGATGAAGTAATAACGCCATCCAATTCTTTTATCGCATCAACAGCAGTAGTTGTTCATTTAGGTGCAAAACCAATTTTTGTGGATATTAAAAAGGACCAAAGTATTGATGAAACAAAAATAGAGGCAAAAATAACAGATAAAACTAAAGCCATTATGCCAGTGCATCTGACAGGTAGAGTTTGTGCTATGGATAAAATAATGAATATTTCAAGACGATATAAGATTCCTGTAGTTGAGGATTGTGCTCAATCAATATTAGCTAAATATAAAAATAAAATGAGTGGGTCATGGGGTGATGTGGGGTGCTTTTCAGCCCACCCACTAAAAAACTTAAATGCAATAGGAGATGCAGGCTATCTAACAACTAATAATAAAAAAATCTACAATAAAGTAAGAAGTCTTAGAACTCATGGAATGAACGAAAGTAGAGATAATATAAAGAATTTTGGATTTGTTTCTAGAATGGATAATTTACAAGCGACTGTACTAAATTTTAGACTAAAAAATTTAAAAAAGATTATCAACATAAGAAGGGCTAATGCTAAGATTTATTATAAAAATTTAAACTTGAATAAGGTTTATATTCCACAGGAAAAAAAAGAAGAATTTAACACTTACCATACATTTGTAATTCAGGTTGATAATAGAGATAAACTTAAAAAATATTTAAAGAAAAATGGAGTAGATACGGCAATACATTATTCTATACCTATACATCTTCAAGCTGCTTCTAAGTTTTTAGGATATAAAAAAGGGTCTTTACCAGAAACTGAAAAACAGTCTAAAAAAATTCTCACATTGCCTATAAATCAATACCTAAAAAAAAAGAAATACTTTATATTTGCAAGTTAATTAACAATTACTTAGTTTAAAATGAAAAAAAAATCAGAATTATTAATCAAATTAGATAAAAGATCTTTTTATATTAGGTCGTTAGTGGTGGAATGCTTATTTGGTGGTGGTAGAGGTCATGTAGGGTCAGCAATGTCATTGATAGAAATTCTTAGAGTTCTTTATGATAATTTTTTAAAATATAATCCAAATAAGCCAAACGATAAATTTAGAGATAGACTTATACTGAGTAAGGGGCATGGTTGTCTTGCATTGTACGCATTATTGGCTGATAAAAATTTCTTTGATAAAAAAATTTTAAGATCAGCAAGCAAATTTAATTCAATATTGGGAGGCCACCCTGAATATGGAAAAGTCCCAGGGGTAGAGGCCTCAACTGGTGCATTAGGACATGGACCAGCAATTGGAGTTGGAATGGCAATTGCAGCCAAACTTAATAAGATAAATTATAAAACTTATGTAATAGTCGGAGATGGTGAGATTAATGAAGGTTCTTTTTGGGAGTCCTCAATGATAGCTTCAAAGCACAAACTTAATAATTTTCATTTAATTATAGATTATAACAAGATTCAATCTTATGGAAAAACAAAAGAAATTTTAGATTTAGAACCTTTAAGAGAAAAATTAGATAGTTTTGGATATAGAGTTTCAGAAGTTAACGGGCATGACATTTCTCAATTGAATAAATATTTTAACAAAATTAAAAAAAATAAAATAAAACCAACAGCATTAATTTGCCATACAATAAAAGGAAAAGGCTTTCCTTTTGCTGAAAGTAATCCATATTGGCATCATAAAAACTTTTTTACGAACGAAGAAGTTAAAGAAATTAATAAATATTTAGATAAAAGATAGATATATGAGGCAAACTTGTTTAAATACGATCTATGATTTGTCAAAAAAAAATAAAAAAATATTATTTATAGGGTCTGATCTTGGCCCGGGAGTTCTTAACTCTTTTAAAAGAAAATATCCAGATAGGTTCTTTATGGAAGGTGTTGCAGAGCAATCAATTATTGGTTTGGCTGCAGGGTTAGCATTTGAAAAATTTCGACCTTATGTAAACACAATTGCTACATTTATAACGAGAAGATGTTTCGAGCAAGTTGTGGTAGACTTGTGTTTACATAATTTACCAGTCACATTGATAGGAAATGGTGGAGGGTTAGTTTATGCTCCATTGGGTCCAACACATCAGGCTATTGAAGATATTTCGACAATGAGATCCCTACCAAATATGACAATAATATCCCCTTGTGATGCTCATGAAATGAAACATCTTATGTTAGATTCGATCAATATAAAGGGTCCATTATATGTTCGTATTGCAAGAGGCGGAGAGGATATAGTTACAAAAAAACACAAACCAAAAATTGGCAAGGCAATATATCTAAAAAAAGCAAAAGATTATTATTTTCTTACAACAGGAATAACAACTCAAATTGCAGTTGATGCATGTAAACATTTAAAAGATTCACACAATATTGATTGTGGTATTGCTCACTTTTCAACAATCAAACCACTTGACAAAAAATTCTTAAATAGAATTATAAGAAATTCAAAAAAAATTATAACAGTAGAAGAGAATGTTAAAGCTGGAGGCTTTGGGTCGTCTATATTAGAAGCTTACTCTGAACTTTCTAATAAGATAAAAAAGTCAGATATAAAAATTATGAGTTTGAAAGATAAGTTTTTAGAAAAATATGGTACACAGCAGGAGTTATTAGATTATAGTGGATTAAATTGTAGAGACTTATCTAAAAGTATGAAAAATTTTATAAGGAATTAAATTTATAAAGAATTTTAATGAATTCAAAAAAAATTTTATCAATAAACGAACTTAAAAAAATTATTTCTAAAAAAAAATATAAAACATCTTTAGTTCATGGTGTTTTTGATATTTTGCACATTGGACACAAAAGGTATTTTGAAGAGGCAAAAGCCTTGGCTGATATTTTAATAGTTTCAATTACGACAGATAAATTTGTTAACAAGGGACCATCAAGGCCAATATTTAATAATAATCTTAGAGCTGAGATGCTGGCCTCACTCGAGTGCATTGACTATGTTGTTATGAGTGAAAATGAAACTGCTGTAAATATCATTAATCAAATAAAACCTAATTTTTATGTAAAGGGAAATGATTATAAAGATTTAAAAAAGGATTTATCAAAAAATATATATAAAGAAAAAAAAGCAGTCAAAAAGAATAGGGGAAAATTAGTTTTTACAGATAATATTCAATTCTCATCATCCAACATTATTAATAACTTTTATAAACCAGAAGCCATATTGGGAGAATTAAAAAAACTAAATCTTAAGCCAAAAGAAATAAATAAAGAATGTATGGTTAGTTTATCTAAAATTTCATCACTTAATATTGCAATTATAGGAGAAATTATAATTGATGAGTATATTTTTTCAAAAGAAATGGATAAGCCCTCAAAAGAAAATATTCATGCAGTTAATTTTAAAAGTAAGGAAAGATATCTTGGAGGTATAATGGCTGTAGCAAGAAATTTATCTGAATTTTGTAATAAAATAGATATTTTTAGTACAGGTTGTTTTGATTTAAATGAAACAAATTTTATTAAATCTATAGAAAAAGAATGTAAAAATGTAAAAATGCATTTAGAAAAATCTAATTTTCAAACTATTAAAAAAATAAGAATACTAAATAATAATAATAAAAAAATTTTTGAAATTTACAAAAAAAAAAGGTGAAAATAAATATAAACAATACGAAAAATTATTAAAAATTATAAAAGATAAATTCAATAAATATGATGCTGTTATTATGTGTGATTTTGGACATGGATTTTTTAATAAAGACATTTATGAATTAATAATAAAGAAATCCAAGAAAGTTTCTGTCAATGCACAAACAAATTCTGACAATAGAGGTTTTAATTTAGTAACAAAGTATAAAAGTGCGAATTTAATATGTATAGATGAGCCAGAGATTAGACTTGCACTCACAGATAATTTCTCAACAATTAAAATTTTGGCAGAGAAATTGGCGAAAAAAATAAAATTTGACAAATTAATCGTAACACGTGGTAATTCTGGAATATCAATTTTCGTGAAAAATTCACAAAAGAGATTAATAGAAGTTTCTCTCAGTGCATTTGAGTTAAATCCAGTAGATACAATTGGAGCGGGGGATGCTGTGCTAGGTATTACCTCACTTCTTAATTGCAAGAAAGTAGAACCAGAAATTCTTGCATTTTTAGGTAATATATTTGGTGCTTTAGCAACAAAATATTTAGGGCATAGTTTTAGTATTAAAAAAAAAGATGTATTAAAAGCAGTTACATATTCACTTAAATAAATAAATAATGAAAATTATAATTACTGGTGGGGCAGGTTTTATAGGAAGTCACATTACAGAATATTTATCATCAATAAATAAAATAAAAAAAATAGTTGTTTTAGATAACCTTAAAGATGGTTCAAAGAAAAATCTTAAAAAAGCACTTAAATCCAAAAAAGTACAATTATTTAGGGCTGATATTAGAAACTATGAAAATATTGAAAATTATTTTAAAAACACAGCAACAGTTATTCATCTTGCAGCATTGTCTGACATAGTTCCATCAATAGAAGAGCCTAGAGACTATATAGAAACTAATTTTAATGGTACTTTAAATATTCTAGAAGCTATGAGAAAGTATAATGTAAAAAGAATAATTTATGCTGCATCTTCATCTTGTTATGGCATTACAAAAAAAACACCAACGGATGAAAAAGATAAAATTAATCCAATGTACCCTTATGCTTTTTCAAAATATGTGGGTGAGGAATTAATAAAACATTACAGTAAAGTATATAAATTAGATTATATCTCATTAAGGTTGTTTAATGTATATGGAACAAGATCAAGAACTAACTCTGCATATGGTGCAGCTCTTGGAGTATTTTTAAAACAAAAACTAGAAAATAAACCATTTACAATAGTTGGAAATGGAAAACAAAAAAGAGATTTTATACATGTTTCGGATGTATGCAATGTTTTTGCTAAAGCAATTTTTTCAAAACACAAAAATGATATATTTAACATTGGGAATGGTTTACCAAAATCAGTTAATGAAATGGTAAGATTAATTGGTGGAAAAAAATCATTTATTCCCAAACGTCCTGGTGAACCATCAATTACTCACGCAAATATTACCAAGGTTAAATTAAAATTAAACTGGGAGCCCAAAAAGAGCTTCAAAGATGGTATTAATGATGTTTTAAAGAACATTGACTATTGGAAAAATTCTATTTTATGGAATAAAAGTAACATAAAAAAAGTAACAAAAAATTGGTTTAAATATTTAAAATAATGATAAATCTCTTAATTACAGGTGGCTCTGGCTATGTTGGCTCAAGGTTAATTTATAAATTGCTTGAAGAGACAAAATTAAAAATAATAAATTACGATATTTCTCTTTTTGGAGATGCACACTTACCCAAAAGCGAGAGGCTTATCTATTGTAAGAATGATATCACTAATCCAGTAGACTTTGAGAGAGCAATAGTAAATAATAATATAGATACAGTTTTACACTTAGCGTGTATTTCAAATGACCCTACATACGAATTAAATTCAGATCTATCAAAAAAAATTAATTATGACTGCTTTGAGGACTTAGTAAAAATTTCAAAAAAAAATAATGTTAAAAAATTTATTTACGCCTCTACCTGTTCAGTATATGGAATTTCAAATAGTCCTAATGTTATTGAAACAAATGAACTAAAACCAATAACAGATTATAATAAATACAAAGCTTTGTGTGAGCCAATTCTTAAAAAATATTTAGATGATAGTTTTACAGGAATAATAATTAGACCAGCAACTGTATGTGGATTTAGTGAGAAAATGAGATTTGATTTGACAGTTAATATTTTAACCAATTTTGCATATAATAAAGGTTATATTCGTGTTTTTGGTGGAAAGCAATCGAGACCAAATCTACATATTGATGATATGTGCGAACTTTACAAAAAACTCATCTTTCAAGATATTAATAAAATCAATGGTGAAATTTTTAATGTTGGAACAGAAAACCTAAAAATCCTTGAAGTTGCAGAAAAAGTCAAATCTGTAATGAAAAAAAAATTAAATAAAAATAATATAGAAATTAGAGTAGAAGAAAGTGCTGATATAAGGTCCTATATGATAAATTCTGATAAAATTAAAAACATTTTAGGATTTCAATTTAAAAAGACAGTAATTAATGCCATAGAAGATTTATGTGATGCATTTGAAAAAAAAATTATTAAAGATAGTTTTTCTGATGAATGGTCAAATATTAAGGTATTAACTGCGATAGAAAAAAAAAAATTGATTAATGAGTAACTTAGATAAAGATTTTGAAAAAAATGGCTATGTAATTGTTCCTGGAAAAAAAATTTTATTAGAAAAATTAAGAAAAATTATTTTATCAAGTATTAAATATAATAAAAAAATTCAGATAAAAAATTACGAAGAAAAAAATATTAGTAAAATTTTAAATAATTTTCATAAATTAGTTAAATTTAAAGACTTAAATAATTTAAGATTTAATGTTTATAATAAAATAAATTCAAATAAACAATGTAGTAAATATCTTTATGAAATAGCAAAAGATTACTTGGACAAATTAGTTGGTAATGAGCTTTCTATTCAAAAGAAAGTAAACCTTTCAATACAAATGCCAAATGACAAAGACTCTTTACTTGATTTACATTCTGATATTTATGCTGGGGAAAGCCCCTTCCAAGTAGTTGTGTGGATACCCTTAGTCGATGCATACGATACAAAATCAATGTTTTTTACAAAACCTAAATATAATAAAAAAATGAATGATCAGTTATTAAATAGTGATAAGCTTACTACAAAGGAAATGTACAATAAAAATAAAAAATATTTTAAATTTTTAAACATTAAATTTGGAGATGTGCTTATTTTTTCTCCATTAATGTTGCATGGTAATACTGTGAACAGAACTAAAGAAACTAGATTCTCTTTAAATTGTAGATTTAAAAGCTTGCTATCACCATATGATGTACTGGTTAAATCTCATAGAAATATACCCAACTTCTATAGACCCTTGAATATAAAACCATTAACAAAAATAGGGTTTAACTATATTAAAAAATATCAAGATAAATGAAGAAAAAATTTGCAGGATATATAAATCTAAAACCTCTCAATGGTATTATTTATCCGTCATCAATTCAGAATATTTTGATGAAAAATTTTATTGAAAATAATTTGGGTGGAATTTTTTATTTATCACCCACTGAAGTCCTCCAGGCGAAATTTTCAGTTACCTTGGAAACTTTAATATCAAAAGAGACTAAAGTTTCTGGTATTGTTATGCTTTCCACTTTTTTATTACCAAAAAGTTTTAAGGAGAGGAAATCTATGTATAAAAAATTACTGACATCTAAAAAGAAGATGTATTTTATTTTTGATGAATTGGCGCTAGAGAGTAAGAAAGATATAAGAAAAATTGAAAACTTTATTATTTTTAATGATAAGCATTTTGTTAATACAAAGAAGAAATTAAATACCTATGAAAATTTAATAATGAAAAAATATAGAGATGTTTCTTTTGTTTAATTAAGAAAAAAAAATAAACTCATAGTTTCTGGTATATTTAAACTCTTTGAATAACCACAGCCATTCTTTTTTTGAAAAAAAACTTTCACAAGTCAGTGCCCAACACTGTAAATTGAATAATTCCTTTTCATTTCTATAGCTTTCAACCATTATATAAGTTTTTTTAGATACTCTTTGAATTTCATTTAGAGCGAACTTTAATTCATTAATTTTTAAGTTATGAAAACAACCAGTACTAATTGCCAAATCAAATTCTTTGTTACCAAAATTATATTTATTTTGAGCTTTTTGGATAAATAAATTTTTTTTTTATTTCTTTTGGTGCATTTTTAATTCCATGCTTTGATATATCAAAGCCAACTATATCAATCGAGGGTAGTATCTTTTTTATCTCATACAAAATGAAAGCCTTACCACATCCTACATCAAGAATTTTCGATGTATTTTTAAGATTAAATTTTCTTATTAACTTTTTTGCTACATTTGTCCATCGACCAGCAATGTATTTATATCCACCATAACCAAACTTTCTTGGTCCGTCCCAATAATTTTTTTCGTATTTTTTAGCTTCAATCATGCATTTTACTTTTGAATTATTCATTCTTTCCAAGTAATTTCTTTTTGTTTTTTCATGATTATGTGTCATTAAATTTATTTCTTTACTTAACATTGTAATTACTAATTTTGATTTATTTTTTTATCTGTCTTTGGACTAATAAAAATAAGTCCCTTTCATCTATAATTTTCATAAACTACCGTCCAAAGTGAGCTTCTTGTTTCTCTATGAAAAGCTTAAAAAAATTCATTTTAAGCTCAAACGTTTTTTTTGTTGATTTGGTCAAATTCATTTTGCTTTTTTAGTAATACTTTTTTTCAAATAAATCTATATTTTCTTTATAAAAATTGCTCGCTATTTTTAAATTTGGCACAATACCGTAAAACATTTTTTCAAAGTTCATCATAAATTTTGTTTGATCAAGATCTATTTCTTTCTTATTGATAATCAAATTATACATTTCTTCAACACTGTCTAAAATTTCTGAATCAGTATTTTCAATTAGATCGATACCTCTATCTTCTAGATCTTCAGAAACTTGAATATTTACTGAATCTTTTGTAAGCATATCTGTAAAACTTAACATTTTTTTAGTTTTTATATTTATTATTTTTTTTGGTAATATCATTCTTTTATAATCTCCAACACAGTGGATAAGGTTTATTAATGGAAAATAATTATGAATAAGTATTGGTTTTCTCATCGCTACTGCAATTTCTACAATGCCACTTGCAGCAGATATTAAAAATTTACATTTTGAAATTAAATAAAAATCCAAAAAATCACTTTGGTCATTTAAACATGCGTAGTTGATAAAGTTATTATTGTCAGGTAAAATTACATCATTTTCATCTCTTCCCATTCGTATAACTTTACAACCAAGATTTGTTAAAAAATTAATTGATTTTTCTAAATTTTTTATTGAAGAATTTCTTACACCTGTAAATTTTTCATTTCTATAACTGCTAGATCTATTATGTACACATATAATTTTATCGTCTTTATTAATATTATTATTTTTTAGAAAATTTTCCCCTACTTCAATCTCTTTTTTATTAAATTTAATTAACGGTTCATTTTTTTTTATGACTCCATAAATATCTGCACTTGCACTCAAGTCAGTTTTTTTGTGGATCAAATCTAGATCTCCACATGAATTAAAATTTCTTGTCGGAACAATTAAATTTTGAAAAAACTTAAATTTAAAATATAAATTATATATAGTCGATCCTATTAAGCCTGGAATAAAATAATATTGTTTTTTAATTTTTTTTATCCAAAATTTATTTGCTATTAAATTATCTGTGAACCATAGAATAATTTCATTTTTTTTATGTTTATTTTCGTGGTTAAATATTTCAAATGCAGTCGTAGAATTTCCTATCGATTTAGTATTAATCCAACCTAATTTAATTTTTAAAAAAGGATAAATAACTAAATGTAAAACTATAAGTGGGCAAACTAAGATTATTTTGATGTAGTTATAAATTTTAAATGCAAATTTATATTTTTCATAACTGTGATATGAAAAAAAGCCAGTTTTAATAGGGGCAGACATGCTTTTTCTTTTCATAAAACACTTATCTTACAATGATTGGTATCAATATATAATTGTTGAAATCCTAAAAATTTTTTTCAGTGCATAAATTAAGCCAATTGAGCTATTAGTACTGGTCAGCTGCACGCATTACTGCGCTTCCACATCCAGCCTATCAACGTGG
>MDTG01000371.1_pt1 | contig 38238 bp, 40 predicted proteins | sample 811421 | NCBI WGS metagenome assembly MDTG01 (sample SAMN05326645, study PRJNA326480) | marine metagenome | isolation source: seawater | place: Pacific Ocean: South East | collected 2011
ATATTGCGATATATTTAGAATTACATCTATTTAAACCATAATTAAGGGCTTTTGTTCTTCCAATATTTTTTTTTAAAAAAAATTTTTTTATTTTTTTATTTTTAAATTTTTTTATTATTTTTTGAGATCTGTCTGTTGACCCATCATCAACTAGTACAATTTCGTAATCAATAAAATCTTGATTTAACGAGCTTTTTAAAGAGCGCTCAATTGTTTTTTCAGCATTAAAACATGTAATTAGAATTGAAACTTTTCTCATTAAATATGAAATCTTGAATTAAAGATTTTTTTTTTGAAAGTAAATTTTTTTATGAAATCTTTATTATTAAATTTTTTAGTATTAGGGTCTATATTGGACTCAATAAAATCTTTATAAAAAATTCTAAAAGGTTCATTTTTATCGGTTTTTTTAAAAATAAAGCTGTTAATTTTGAAACCGTTTGTTATTAGCAATCTTAAGAATTCTAATTCAATTTTTCTTTGGAAAACTCTGCAGGACATAACAAAGGAAATTACGTTTTTTTTTTTATCTGCAAGCAGTGTTATTACCTCACCGTATTCTCCAGTCTTATCCTTATAATGGGCAGAAAAAAGTGTACCTTTTTCTTTTAAAGTTTGTTTAAATTTTTTTTCAGAAATTCTTTCGCCGTTTAAGTTAAATTGATTGGTCTTATTTATTAGCTGAAAAGGTCTTAACAAATTCTTGTTGCTTATCCTTTTTTTTTCAACTTTTAAATCCATTTTAAGTGATCTCAAAAACTTATCTATATTGTGCTTAGTACCTTTTTTTTGAAGATTAATTTTTAAATTTTTGTTTTTACGATAATTTGAAACTCTACTTAGGTCTTCTTTTGTTAGATAATTTTTTTGAAAGTTAGAAGATACATTGTTTAGAAACTTTATAAACCCTTTACCACTTTTTGGAAAAATCAAACTTTTTACCTCTGGTAAATTTTTTTTAACCTCCGCTATTTCAATTAAGTTATCGTCAATAAATAATACATTAGATATTCCCATATTAAGCTCTTCACATACAAGCTTAATACTTGTAGATTTATCGTTGTAACTAGCTAAAATTTTAACAAAATCTTTTTTTTTCAAACTCAAAGATTTATTTTTAAAAGCACTCATGGCATTTTTAAAGTCATTTCTAGTAATTCCAATTAAAAGAACTCCCTGTTTTTTTAATCTTAATAGCAATTTTTGATAGAGATAATGTTTATATCCTGAAAGATTATTTGCACATTCAATTTTATTATGACCATCTTCAGCAACAATACCATTCCATAAAACTCCATCAAAATCTGTAGCTAAAATCTTTTTTGACCCTTCCTCAAAATTTTTGTTTTTTTTTATTTTTTCTTGAACTGCTTTTATTCTATTTTTTTTATTTGAAATTATTAATTCTGCAATTTTTCTTGCAAATATAGATAACTTTTCAGTAGGTATTGGAAAACCAATATCAATATATCTTTCAATATCAAAAAAATCTTTTTTAACAGTTAAATCAGAAATTTTAAAAGCATTAAATGTTATAAAGTTTCGTAGTTTTATATTTTCATTCTCATTAATCAGTAAATTTGGATAAGTAAAATCACAATAAATTATTTTATGGCTTTGTTTTTTTTTTTTGATTAAAGAGATAAATTCCATCACATCACTTTTAACTTCATTAAAATAATGAATATTTGTTTGGATTCCTTCTCGGAAGTTTAATTGCGAGCAAAAATCCCAAGGAGTCAATATTATGAGATTTAATCCTTTTTCCTCTTCTCGTAATAGAGCTTGGTTCAAAGTATTAAAATCATTATTTTTAATATTAATTTTAATTTTTTTTTTTAAAAAATAGCCTTGCAAAAAGACATTAAGAACATCTGAGAAGAAAGAAGTTTTAATATTTAAAATTTCAGACTTATTATAATGATTTTTTTCAATGATATTTAAAGCCTGAAGATATTTCATGGTAAAGAACCACCTGATAAATTAATTTTAGATCCATTAATCAGATCTGTAGAATTAGAAACTACCCACTTTATTTGTTTTACTGCATCATTTATAGAAGGTAATTTACCGTTTGGTTTTCTATCGCTTGCAGCAATTTTGGATACGCTACCCATACTTAAGTTCATACCGCCATCAATTACGTCAAACTCAATTAAAACACACGACATATTATATTTTCCAAGTTCCAATGCCAGTATATCTGTTAATGTATTTAAAGATGACTTGCCTAAGCTGTAAAAGGGATATTTAAAATTATGTCTGCCAGGTTTGGAAAATGTAGACCCAATTAATATTAATTTTGAGTTTACTTTACCGTTTTTTTTCAAGATTTTTGCTAATTCTATTATATCGCTTATAGGTTTTTTTAAATAAAAATCAGCAGATTTTTCTGAATTACTCGATGACAAAATATTTTGATTGTCTGGTAAAGGCCATCCACAATGAATGATGTTATTAATACCTATTTTTGAATTAATCATTTTTCTTAAAGATGTAGAGTAAAAATTATTTTTTGAATTAAGACCTATAGAATTACTCAATCTTTTTTTTAAAATTGAAGCCATCGATCCGTTTATTCCTGTTATAAAGTTTTTGTAAACTTTTTTAGATATTTTTTTTGTTTTTGTTTTTTTTAAAATTTTTTGAGATGGTTTGATATTTTGAAGCGCGTAAATATAATATCCAAAAGCGTAAAGATTACCTGTATCGAAATCTGTTATTTTGACTTCAACTTTATTTTTTGAAACTAATTTGCCATTAACGTTAATTTTGCTTGGTATATATATTGGTCTATTAAAATTTATATCATACGAGTGGACCAAAGCATTCTTCCCTGGAATATAATTTCCAGCAAGTCTAGACATCAAAGCAACTAAATAGGCTCCATGTACTATTGGTTTTTTAAATTTATTTTTATTAGCAAATTTCTTACTTAAATGAATTTTATTCTTGTCACCAGACAAACTCGCAAAATTTTTGGCAATTCTCTCATTTACTAATATTGAAAAATTTATTTCTTTTTTCATTTTCTTTTTTTATTCGTTAAAATTACAATACTTTTATATGAATTCATTTTTTCAATTTCATTAGGTTTAAAACGTATCTTCAGCTCGCTTTCCAAAGCAACTATTAAATTCACATGGGCTAGACTATCCCATTTTTCTTCATTTATCCTTTTAAAATTTTTAAAATTACCTCTCTTCTTAAAAATTTTTTGAAATATTTTTTCTATTACTTTTTCACTTTTTTTATTCATTAAGATTTTGTTTTATATCTTTTTTGAATTTATTAAAAATAAAATCTGTATATATATAGGCTCCTGCATAATTTAAATGACTAATATCATATAAGTTATAATTCAAAAATTCATTATTTGGGTTTTTTTCTTTAAATTTAGAATATCTGTCAAAAAAATATTTTTTTTTATTTAATTCTTTTATTTCATCAGATTTTACTACTCTAAAACATCTTGAAATTTTTTTTACGTAGTTTTTATAACTGTTATAGAATATAAAATTTTTATTGAAATAATCAGGAGTGGGTATATCTAAAAATATTATTTTTTTTCTATATTTTTTATAATTTGAGCAAACTGATTCTATAAGTTTATAATTTTTACGATCATTCATATTGTAAGTGTTGTATCTTCTCTTTAGCACATTATCTGTTTGATTTTTAATTGAGCTATTAAAATTATCAAAGAAAGTAGCTTTTTGTTTCTTAATAAAATCGATTTGGTTTAATGCAATCTTTTGTTCCGAAACTGGATTGATAAAATGCTGTACTATCTTTTTTAAAGAATGAAACTGAAAAGAATAAGAATTTTCTTTAATTAAATCTGAAAATCGATTTTTTCTTCTTTTTTCCTTATCATTATCTGCAGTTAAAAACTGGAAAGCAGATAATCCAATGAAGATTTTGTTTGGATTATATTTTTGATTTAGCTTATCAAATAAAACTATATTATTTTTAAAATTAATTGATGGTAACGAACAGATTAAGATTAAATCATTACTCTTTTCATTGAGAATTTCGAGGTTGATTCCGCTATAAGTGTGTGAGTCACCTATTAAAATGATGTCTAAATTTTTGATCTTAAAATCTATAATATCATTACACATCCCAAACCAGTTTTCTCTTGCTGAAAGAGACGTATCTTTTTTCATATTATAAATATATGAAACAATATTTTGATTAAAAATATTAATAATAAATGTAGAAAAAATAATAAATGAGATTATAAAAATTTTTAGTTTCATTAAAATTGATAATAAATAAATGGTTTATTTTCAAATGAAAATCTTAAATAATATAAGAGAAGAAATATTATCATTAAAAGATCGAAATAATATTTTCTTGATTTATCTATAAGAGATTTAAAAAATTTGTCCGGAATATAGTTTTTTGATTGAAATTTGTAATTGATGATTTGGAAAGAATTGGGCAAAATCAAACAACATAGCAACAATAATGTAACAATTAAAAATGATTTTAAATTATCAATCTGTAAAATTTGGACCCATGAACCATCAAATATGTTAAAAAGAATTGAATAAAATTCTAGCGCAGAGCCTAAATCATGAGATCTAAACAAAACCCAACTTAAAAATACAATAAAGTTAGTCAAAAGGATATTAAAAAAAATTTTACCCTTTGATGGATTATTATTTTTGGTGTTAATATTTCTTAAACTGTAAATTCTATGAATACTTACAAATATGCCATGATAAAAACCCCATAATATAAAAGTCCATCCAGCACCGTGCCAGATACCAGAAACTAAAAAAGTTATCAAAGTAGAATAGATTATAATTTTTAAATTAGAAAATTTATTTTCTGAAAAAAATCTTTTAAATTTTAGAGACAAAGGTAAAAAAATTAGATTTTCTAAAAACCTATTAAGAGTAATATGCCATCTACCCCAAAATTCACTTATAGACTGTGATTTATATGGTGAGTTAAAATTTATTGGGAGTGAAATACCAAATATTAAAGCTAAACCTATTGCCATATCTGAATAAGCTGAAAAATCAAAATATAACTGTAACCCATAAGCAAGTAATCCTAAAGTCGTATCAATGGAACCAATTTCAGCAGTAAGATTTTGATCAAAAACCTTGCTTACTAAAGGTTCCAAATTATCAGCGATAAAAACTTTCTTAAAAATACCTAAAAAGAAAATTTGAAATCCTTTCCAAATATTTTCAATTCTAAGAGAGGGAAAGTTTTTTTTAAGTTGTTGATCTACATCACTGAATATGAGTATTGGACCTGCAATAATTTGAGGAAAAAACATTGAAAAAAATAAAAAGTCTGTAAAATTTTTTTTTTTGGTAAAATTTAGAGAATTTATCAAATATGAAATTTGTTGAAAAATAATAAAAGATATACCTAACGGTAAAACTATATTCTTAAAATTAAATGACAGACTAAAAATCTGATTTATATTCTCTACCAAAAAATTATAATATTTAAAATGAATTAAAAGCGATAAATTTATTAATATTGATAAGATTATATAAAAAAATCTTTTACTCTCCTGGTATCCAATTAATGAGTTGGATAAAGTATAATTAAAGAGAATGAGTAGTAAAAATAAAAGTAAAAATTTATAACTCCATACACCATAGAAGATTATCGAAAAAGCTATTAAAATTATTTTATATAATTTTATATTTTTAAGTAGTTTAATGCTTAAATAAGAAAAAAATACTAAAATTGGAAAGAAAATAAACAAAAAACTTTTAGAAAAAAATAGCATAAAGAAATATTTTAATTTAGTTTAGAAATGTGAAAAAAAAAATTTTTTTTATCATACTGTCTTTTTTATTATTTGTACTAGTTGCCGAAACAATTTTTACATTATTTTTTGTTTATAGACAAAATTATTATGGACCTTTAGCGAAATTTACGTTGAACGATAAGAGAAAAATAATTGAATTTAGAATTCCACACGATAAGTCCACCGGACGAATGCTTCCTGGAGAACATGTTTATAAGAGTAATATTATAAAAATAAATTCTGCGGGATTTAGAGGTAATGAATTCAAAAAAGATAATGTGAGTAATTGTAGATTTATTGCCTTAGGAGGCTCAACAACTTTAAACTTAAGCTCTCAAAATCCTTGGACTGAAATTTTACAAAAAAAATTACAAGATAACTTTAACAAAAATTGTGAAGTAATTAATACCGGATTACTTGGGGCTAGTTTAAATGATATTGAAAATCTTTTTTTTTCAAATTTAAAAATTTACAAACCAAATTACATTATTTTACTTAGTAATCATAATTCAGCTCATTACGACTCTTTTGCAAAGGGACATAAAAAACCAAACTTATTAGAAAATGAATTAAGTTATAAAATTTTTAGAATCCATAACTATATGTTTTCCAATTTAATGATTTATAGATTCTTTGACCTAAGCTACAAAAGAGTAGTTTGGATTTTTTCATCTAACAAAGAGGGATTATTAAGAAACCCATATAGAAAAAATGTATACCACTTGCCTGATTATTTTAGAAAAAATTACAGATTACAAATTGAAAATATTGTTCTTTTTTCTAAAAGAAATAATATTAAAGTAATATTAGTCAAACAACCAAGATACTTAGAATTAGAAATTTATAACGAACTCAAAAAGAAAAATATTGAAGAGTTAATAAATGATTTCATTATTTATAGAGATTTTGAGAGTAATAAAAAAAAAGATAATATTGAAAAATTTAATATCTATTCAAATATTATTCTTAATAAAAATTTAGACTTAATCAAAGATAAATATAATGAGGTTAAAATAATTGATCCTATAAAAGTATTTATTAACAGAGGTAAAATAAAACAAAATTTTTTAGAAGACAAATTACACTATACTCAAAGTGGTAATTATTTATTAGCTGAAGAAATATACAAAAAATTAAATGATCTTTCTATGAAATAGAAAGTTTAATTAATTTTTCAATTTTATTTTTTAATTTAACAGGTGTTATAAAAGGAAAAAATTTTTTTTTCGAAATTATGTAATTTTGTCTTAAGATTTTATCTTTTTTTATTGTAGACATAAAAAAATTGAAAGGATAATTAATTATTTTAAAATTTATTTTTTCATACGAAAGCTTTTTCCACAACTTTACAAAACATGCCTCATCATTTTTAGTGATTCTTTTTCCTGCTAAAGCAGGTAAAGTAATTGCCGATAGAAAGAAGTAAGCTAGATCATAACCATAATATTTGGGTTTAGATCCAAAAAATTCCCAGTCAATAAAAATGACTTTTTTTTTTGAAAAGAAAATATTATCTAGTGTGAGATCTCCGTGTATTTTTGTTTTTTTCTTTTTTTTAAATACTTTTGTATAATGCTCGTAAGCTTTAATTATGTAATCGTAGTTTTCACTAAGACTTTTCCAAGATTTGATTTTGTCACCCTTAATTATTTTTGTGTCAATAAAACCGTATTTTTTGTCAAAAGATGCTTTAATGAAAAATTTTAATGATAATGGTAATTTTTTTTGATACCAAGTTAGTCCTAGCGCTTCGTCTCTAATTTTTTTAATTCCACTTTTTTTAACACTAAATTTTCTAAAAATATTTTCGTCTTTTAAAAAAACCAACATAGTATTATTTTTATGGGTATTAACTATTTCAAATTTTTTATTTTCTAAAACGTTTAAAAAATCTTTCGGTATCTTTCTTTTGTTCTTAGTAAATACAGTTTTTATTATTTTTAAAATATTTTTACTTTTCATTATTCATTTTTAATTTACCGTTGATTATTTGGTAAATTCTTTCACATTGGTGGAAAGAAGACTGTCTATGAGCAACAACAATTTTAGACAAGTCCTTAAAATTTTTTTTGATATTTCCAAGTAGTTTTTTTTCGGTTTCTAGATCTAAAGCGTTAGTGGCTTCGTCTAAAATTAACAGTTCAGGATTAATAAATAGTGCCCTAGCTATACCTATTCTTTGTATCTGACCTCCTGATAGTTTTGTTCCTCTTTCTCCAACAATAGTTTCAAGCTTATCTTTTAAATTTATCACAAATTGATTAAGTTGAACGATGTCTAGAATTTTGTACATATCTTTATCTTTGTAGTTATCTCTATTAACACCGAAGGCGATATTATTTCTAATACTATCATCTAGTAGAAATGTTTGTTGAGGTACGTAACCTATTTTTTTTTGAAAATTATTTATGTTTATTTCCTCTAAATTTTTTTCATCAATTTTGATATTTCCAGTGTCACATTTTATTAATCCAGCAATTAAATTTACAAAAGTACTTTTTCCAGATCCACTTTCACCTGACAATCCAATGCTCTCTTTCTTTTTGAGGGAAATACTTAGGTTATCAAATATTTTTTTACTTGTACCAGGGTAAGAGAAAGAAACATTTTCGAATTTTATCTCTGATTGAAAATTCAATTTTGAAGTTTTTTCTATAGGAGCAATAGTCTTAGACTTTTCTTTTAATTGATTATTAATATTTTCTATCACAGGTGATGCAAATCTAAGTTTTTGAAGTGATGTAAGAATTCTATTAATAGAAGGCAGCATTCGGTAGCCGGCAGCACCAAAAAGTACGATGTTAGGTAAAAGATCCTGAATGTTGCTTTCATTGGATATAATAATGATTAAAAAAAAACTTAGACCTAATATTAAAGTAAGCTCTAATAATATTCTTGGCAAAGTCCTTACAAAAATTTCTTTTTTATTAGAATCAAAAAAATAATCATTAAATTTTTGAGATTGTTCTAAAAAAAAATTTTCTTTATTAAATATTTTAATTTCTTTTATAGCGTTAAATGTTTGAAAAAAGTGTTTTGTACGTTGTCCTTCATATTTTTGGCTATTTTTTCCCCAAATATTTAATTGTTTTTTTGTAAATTTATTTATCAAAAAAGCGATTAAAGATAATATCAAAAATATAATAATTGTAGCTTTAGGCTGAAAATAAATAAGTAATAAAAAGATACCTAAAAAAACTAAAACTTCATTTATTAAAGTAATGAATGCTCCTATTGCAGCAGAATAAACGGCTACTTCATTGTTAATATTTTTTACTAATATGGCTGAATTAAACTTATAAAATTTTTCGTATGGCGCAAAAATATAATTAGCATAAAGTTTACGAGTAATATAATTTCGAATTTTATATTCAAAATCAGCATTATACCAATTGCAAAATAAAAGTATTATAAACCTTAAAACAAATATAAGTAAAAAAAAAGAAACTACTAATAATTCGATTGATATTTCAGAGAATAGTTTAAAATCATATATACTCTGAATTATATTCAGTTTTTCAAGTTTCTCTGGTGAAAGCACTGAGGTAATTAATGGAAGAAACATACCGATAGATATAGTCTCCATCGTCATTGTGAGGAATATTATTAAAAGTAAAAAAATTATATATTTTTTAAATTTAGCTTCAAATAGATTTATGCTATTAATAGTTTTTTCTAACATTGTTCAAAAATTGAACACTAACTTATTTTATTCTGACTGATTAATCAAGATTGATTTTAAATTTTTTTTACTCATTTTAACGGGATTATTTTTTAATCTTTGTTGATTTACCTCTGATAGAATTCTATCAGCTTCATTTTTAATATTTATCTTTAATTTATTATAATTTGTTATTAATCCTGATTTTTTTTTTATGATTAAAAAAAAATTATCTAATTCTTCGATATTATTTGTGTTAGTTAGATTAAAAAGAATTTCAAATCTTTTGAGTAGGTCGAAATTTGCATGTGATTTATGTAAATTTTCGTAATTAAATTTTAAACAATTATTAAAAGTTACTGAGACCGCGTGTCCATGACTTAAATTAAAATGACTGCTAAATGGATAAGATAGAGCATGAGGTGCAGTTGTTTTAGATATGCTGATTGCTTTTCCTGCTAAATTAGATGCCAACAACATATTAATGGAATTATATTTATTAGGATTGTTGACATAAGGAATAAAATTTTTAAAAGAAAATTCCAATGATTTTTTTGCAAAAACTAAACTTGATGAATTAGATTTTACAGAAAATAGAGACTCGACAGCTTGAGCAACTGCATCAAACCCAGCGGAATTTTTCAGTCTTTTGTTGTTTTTGAGTATAAGCGTTGGCAAAAGAAAAAAATTATCTGGTTTTATCTTAGGGTCTTCAACAGAGTATTTCTGATTATTTATATAAATTACACTATTTGATGTAACCTCAGCCCCTGAGCCAGCAGTTGTAGGAATAGCTACTAAATGACAATACTTATTTTTAGATAAGTAACTTCCTTTTTTAATTTCGCTTTCTAAATTTTTTGAAAAGGTCAAAAAATTAGAAATTTTAGCATAATCTAAAACACAACCTCCTCCAATAGCTAATATTAGATTTGGTTTAAATCTTTTTATTTCGAAAATAATTTCTCTTAATTCATCGATAGAAGGAAAAAACTTTTTTTTATAAAAAAAACTTAAATTTGATTTTTTCAAAATTGGTTCAATCAATTTTTTTGCTCCAGAAAGCGTGTAAGATTTTTTTCCAGTTATTATCAAAATTTTTTTAAATTTTGAGTTAGAAATTATTTTTTTTAATCCTTCTAAATTATTTTCCATTGGAATAAATCTTATTTTTTTAGGAAATCTTCTTTTATTTTAATAAAATTTTTAGGTCTCCCTAAATTTTTTATTGAACCCTTTTTCACTAAAATCTCTAGAAAAATAGTTCCACTATATCTCATCATATAAGATATACTTTTTTTTAAATCTTTCTTATTTTCAACCTTTAAATATTTTGAATAACCTAAGCCTCTAGTTATTTTTTCTAAATTAGTTCTTTCAAAACTTATTTTTTGACCACCTACAGACTCATGTGATTGGTTGTTGATTAAAATATGCTTAAAATTTTTCTTGTTTATGTTTCCAATTGTGTGTAACGATCCTAAATGCATAAGCATTGAGCCATCCCCATCTAAACAAACAACTTGGCTCCCATTATAAATAGACACTCCTAAAGCTACTGAAGAAGAGTGCCCCATCCCTCCGACCATGTAAAAATCTTTTCCCTTTTTGAAATTTTCCTCTTTTCTTAATTGATAAAGCTCCCTTGAAGTATACCCCGTAGTTGAAATAATTTTGGTTTTAGTACTAATGTTTTTTAATACTTCTCTTAAAACGTCGATTCTTAAAATTGATTTTTTTGAAATAGAATTTTTTATTTTATTTTTTTTACTCAAAGAAGTAAAAGAATTATTTTTAATTAAACAGGCTACAGGTACTTTTTTCATTTTGGAAAAGTTTATTAATTTTGAAATTTTACTAAAATCTCTATCTTTTTGGATTACAGCAAACCTGATGCCAAGCAATTTAAGTATGTTTTTTGTAATTTTTCCTTTAACTAAATGTTGAGGTTCATCTTTTAAGCCCGGAGACCCTCTCCAACCAATTAACATCACAAGCGGTATAGAGTAAACTCCTTTATGGGCAACGGACACTAACGGATTAATTGCATTTGCTAAACCAGAATTTTGCATGTAAATACATGGCAATTTTTTATTTGCTAGATAATATCCAATACCAATAGAAACTGCACTTCCTTCATTAGAGGCTAATATGTGTGTATTTTTTTGAGACAAAAGATTTGTAAAATTTTTAAGGACACTGTCTGGAACACCTGTATAAAATTTTAAATTTTTTCTTTCCAAAAATTTAAGTAATTTTTTTGAATTAATCATTAATTGACTAAATTTATGATTTCTTTTATTGGTGTCATCTTTTTTTCTTGATGGTAAGATTTTTTATTTTTTAGGATTATCTTTGCGGTATCTAACATTGCTGGATATGCTGATCTAAGCATTTGATTTGCGTAAATTACAATTTTAAATTTATTTTTAATCAAATCTTTTTCAGACACTGATGAATAGGTAGAGGGTACACAAACAAGTGGTTTATAATATTTTGACTTAATGAATTGTTTAGAAAATGAAAAAATCTCTTTTGGTGTTTTTTCTTTACTATGTATTAAAATTGCATCTGCTCCAGCTTTAGAATAGGCAATAGCACGTTTTAAAGAGTCATTTAATCCTTTTCCAAGAATAAAACTTTCAATTCTGGCAATCACCATAAAATTTTTAGACCTTCTTGCTTTACAAACTGTTTGAATTTTTTTTGAAAATTGGGGTATGCTGTCTTGAAAAGATTTTTTTTGATCAGCAAACAATGAGTTTTGTTTTAACCCAATCTTGTCTTCTATGATCATTGCTGACACCCCTATTCTCTCTAATGTTTTAACCGTGAAATGCATATGCTCTAGTCTTCCACCATTATCTGCATCAAAAATTACTGGCTTGGTTGTTACATCCATCATCTCGTTGAGCCCATTAATTCTAGTGGAAAAATCTACGGACTGATTGTCAGGTTTTCCTCTGGTAAGTGAGTCAGTTAAGCTTGAGGACCACATTGCATCAAATTCCTCATTTTTATTATTTTTTAGATTATCAATAATTAATCCTGTAAGAGAGTTGTGAGATTCTAAAACTCTGACAATTTTTTTGCTTTCTAATGCTCTTTTAAGATTTGAAACTCTTACGTCAGGTGAAAAATATTCACTTAATTTTGACCTAAAATTATAATCATCGATTTTTTTTTGATATTTAGGCTCAATCAGTTTACACCTAATTTTTTTTAAAATTTTAATTACCTTATTTCTTATTTGCCTTCTATTATCAAATTTCCAGTCACTACCATGAACAAAAAAATCAGGTTTCAATTTATTTAATGTTTTAGAGTAGTCAGCATCGTCTTGTTTAATAACTTTATATATACCTGAGATATTTTCTATTATTTTTTTTCTTTCATTAAAACTTAACAGTGGCAAACTTTTATATTCAATTATTGCTTTATCGCTCATTAGGCCAATGATTAAGTTCCCATATTTTTTTGCAAGTTTAATTATCCTTAGATGGCCTGAATGTAAAAAATCTACTGAAAGAGCTAAATAAACTGTCTTCTTTTTTTTAGTACCATTTATCTTTTTCATTAATTACCCTTCCTATATTCTTGGAGTTAATTTTTGATAGTTCAAAAATTATCTGATCAGACAAGTTTCCTTCTAATCTAATTATTAAAGCGCTTCCGCCGTTCCCATAAAGTTTAAATTTTTCAAATGGTTTAACGTACAAAGAGTCTCCTACTTTTAAATTAATAATCTTTTTATTGTGTTTAAAAGCAATATTGTCTTTTAATATATAGATATATTGATGTTTGCTAGAGTCAAAAGAGCTTGTTTTAGATTTACTATTAACTGTAATTTGAAACATTTTACAGCCTGATAAATAATTCAATGACAATAAATCAATTATCTTTGCTCCATTTTTATTTGAAGGATAATTATATTCTAAACATTCAGCTCTTTTTTTAATTATTGTTTTTTTTGGTGAAATAGTATGCTCAAAAGAATTAAAGCTGATATCTAAATAATTACTTAATTTTTTTTTTTAAATTTGAGGAAGGTTTTTTACTTAATATTTTTGTTCTTAAATTCTTTTCTTTTATAATTTTTTCGAATGTTTGATAGTTCAGACAATTATCTTTTAGTTTGCGGTCCACAAGGCTTTTTAAAGAATTAAATGATATAAAATCTTTCAAATTATTTTTTTCGAAACCTTGAAGATGGTTTTGCACTTCGTTAGTAATTTTACCTGTAAAGGTAATTGCTATTATGTGTGCCTGAAGATTTTTGTCTCTTGTAGCAAAAGTATGAGGGGTATAAGGAGATATATACATTGAGTCTCCTGTATTCATTACTGCTACTTTCTTTTTATTATTTTCATCAATGTAGTAAAAGTTAACCTTGCCAACAAAATAAGTGAGTTGATGAAGTAAATGTCCCTTATTCCATTCCAAAATTTTATTATTAGGATTATTATTTTTAACAAAGCATAATTCTCTTATCCACTCTGGTTTAAAAGGTGAATTATTTGTTATCACTGTATCTCTATATTCATAGTAATCTTTCCCTCCTCTTTTAATAAGTCTTTTTGTTTTCTTGCTTGCATTTGAAGAAAAAAACTTAAATGGCTTATCATACAAAATCTTTGGTGAAATTAATTCCTGTGGGTGAATAGGATATACAGCGCAAATTTTTTTAACTAAATTAATATCCAGAGACTTTTCAGATTTTAAATAGCGATTTAATTGTCTTTTAGGAAATTTAAGTTCTTTTCCGGCTATATCTGAATTTCTTTTAATATCATTTAAAATTTGTCTTAATCTTTTTGAAGAAAAAATTTCAAGTCTATTTTTCATTAAAACCTCGCAGCTCTTTTTAAATCCTCAATTGTATCTATCTCCATCCACCCCCCAGAAATCACACTAGATTTCACTTTGACATGATTCTTTATTAAATAATTTATAAAATCAGTTATATATGCTTTTTCAAATCTTTTTGCGGAATAAAATTTTTTACCCTTGAATATTTTTTTTGCTTTTTTAAAATAATGCTGAAATAATTTTGAACCGTTAGATGTTAATTTGAATAGACCAACCATTTCTCCACTTGCCTCAACTTTTGTAAGTATTTTTCCTGCTTTTTTCACATTAAAATTCTTATCATATATAATTTTTTCTGCCTCTGAAATTGGGTGCAATTTTCTATTTTTATAATTTTTTTTCCATTCTTTATCAACTAAAACAGTGATATCAGACTTTGATAATAAGAGTTTTTTTATTAATCTACTCTTAAAAATTATGTCAGAATAGCTTATTAAAATATTTCCTTTAATTATTTTTTTTGCGCTAAATAATGAGTTAAGTATATTATTTTTTTTATAATTCTTGTTTTCAAAACACCTATATTTTAGTTTTTGTAATTCCTTTTTTTTATGTCCAACGATGATATTAATATTCTTTAATTTGTTTGCTTTAAAAACCTTTATTTGGTCAGTAAGTAAAGAACTGTTTTTTTTAAAATTTAGTAAACATTTAGGTTTATTTTTAGTAAGGGGCATAAGCCTAGATCCTAGTCCAGCAGCTATTATGATAACTTTAGGTATTTTATTTGTCATTTGAAACTATTTTAAATCTATTCTCAATTTGCTTCTTATAGGTTTTTCAGAGTCTAGTACTTTCTTTTTTCCGTCACCTAAAATTTCTTGAACTGCTCTTACCGATTCTGCAAAACTTTTTAATGTATTGTAAGTTATAGAAGCTGCTTGATCTGATCCGTACATGGCTCTATCAAGTGTTATATGTCTTTCTATTGATGTTGCGCCTAAAGCTGCAGCAAGAATTCCAACTTTTAATAAAGAACTTTCGTGTCCTGAGTAACCTACATTACAATTGTATCTTTTCTTCAAAGTTTCTATAATTTTTAAATTAGCATCACTTTCTTTCATAGGATATGTACTTACACAGTGCATAAGTTCATACTCACATTTATTTTTTTTAAACAAATTTACAACTTCATCTATCTCATTCAATTCACACATACCTGTAGAAATAAAAGTTTTCTTTTTTTCTGAGGCTATCTCTTTTAATAATGGAAAATTACCCATCATAGGAGAAGCAACCTTATTAAACTTTAGATTAAATCTTCTTAAAAATTTTTGAGATTCAATATCCCAGGCTGAGGCAGACCATAAAATATTTTTAGATTTACAGTAGCTGTCTATAATTTTGTACTCATTTTCACCAAATTCTAAACCTTTTTTTTGATCTCTTTGCGTTTTTCCCCATGGGCTTTCTCGAGCGCTGTCCAAGAATTTCTTCGTGTAAACTTTTTCAACAGTTCTTTTTTGAAATTTAACAGCGTCAAATCCTGCTTCACTTGCCGCATCAATAAGTTTTTTAGCAATGCTTAGATCACCATTATGATTTATTCCAATTTCAGCTATTAAAAATATTTTCATTTAATTAAATATACTTTTCTCTACTAATGAACAAATCATTTGACCAATCATAATATGCATTTCTTGTATTCTGGCTGTCGAGTCCGAAGGAACAATTATCGCAATATCAGAGTGCTCCTTAGCTTCTCCACCATTTTTACCTAAGAATGATACTGTAGTAATTTTTTTTTTCTTTGCTTCCTTTAAAACATTTAAAACGTTTCTACTTCTTCCAGATGTGCTTATAGATACTAAAATATCTCCCTCTTTGCCGAGAGCCTCTAACTGTCTTTTAAAAATCAGGTCATAATCATAATCATTTGAAAGAGCTGTTATAACTGAAGTGTCAGTTGTCAATGCGAATGATTTCAAGGGTGCTCTATCCTTTTCAAATCTACCAATTAGTTCAGCATTTAAATGCTGACTATCTGAAGCGCTTCCACCATTACCACACCAAAAAACCGTTCCACCTGATCTTAAACTATTTATAATTTTTTCAGCTGCAAGTGCTATATTTGAGGAATTTTCTTTTAAAACAGCATCACAACATTCAATATGAGCACTAATATCTGATTGAATTTTACTTTTAAAGTCAGTAATTTTATTGTTCATTTATTGAACATGTTTATAATTTAATATATCATTGATGTCAAAAGGTATTATTATGAATGGAGCTATCATAGGAACATCACCAATCACTCATCATCATATAAATTCTTTGAGAAAAAATAAGGCAAAAGCACTTATTCTTTGCTCAACAAGAAAAAACTCAAAAAATTTACCATTATTAGTAAAAAAATTTAGTTTAAAAAAGACTTCTCAAACACTAAAAGGCGGATTTAATTTAATTGAAAAAAATTTACAAAATATAGATTTTTTTTTACTTTCTGGGAGATTCAAAGATAATAAAAAAATTCTTAAAAGAATTTTAAAATACAAAAAAAAAATTTTCATAGAAAAACCAGTTTTTTTGAACTCTAGAGATTTTAGGTTTCTAAAAAAATTCAGAAAATATATCTTTGTCGGTTACAATAGAACTAAATTTAAAAATATTTCTTATTTAAAAAGATTAGTTAAAAATAAAAAAACAATTAGATGTATAGTAAAGATTCCAGAAAAAAATAAAAAATTATTCTTTTTTAATTCTTGTCATATTATTTCTGTTCTTTTTTTTCTTTTTGGAAAATTAAAAATTAAGTTTAGATCAAGAGATAAAAAATTTATTATTTTAAAAAATAATAAAATTGAAGCTAATTTGTATATAAATTTTGGTAATTCTGACAATTTTAGTTTAGAAATTTTTTCTAATAAAGAAAGATACCTTCTAAAACCACTCGAACAATTAAAAATATTCAAAAAATTAGAAAAAGAGACAATAGGGATAAACAATATTTACAATCCGAAAATTTTCAAAAAATTGAGAGAAAATTTAAAAAGTAAGTATAAACCTGGATTCAATAAACAAACAAAAGATTTTTTGAAATTTGTAAGAAAAGATATTTTACCTAAAGAAAATTCGCTAAATTTAGCGAAGGAAATTATTATTATTTCAGAAAGAATATTTGTTTAATCTTTTAAGTTTTAAGCAGAATTCTAGGGTTTTTATTCCATTGTAAATGTTAAATCTGTCCTTTATGAAATGATTTTTTTTAATAGAATTTAGAAAAAATTTCACCTCTTGTTTAAAAGGATCATTATTTTTAAAATTAAATTTTTTTATATATTTTTTTCTTTTTTTAATAATAAATTTTTTTTTTGAAAAGTCGCAAACAATATTATGCTTATCTTCAAAAAATATTTTTATAAACTTTTTCTTTGGTTTAGTATAAAAGTCTAAATGAATATTTGCATGTGATTTTCCGAGGTGATTTTCAATTTCTAAATTTGCGTCAAATGTATCTTCTACATCAATTTTTAGATTAGATTTTTTAAACAATTTTGAAGAAAGAATTTTAATTCTATAATTTTTAAAAAGATCTAAAAAATAATCAATCTCATGAATTTGTGTAAGTAGGACGCCACCCCCTAATTTTTTTCTTGCTGCGTATGAGATTCTATAATCTTCATATTTGTGAAAATCTTTAATACTTTCACCATTAAAGATTTCTACTCTTCTAATTTTTTTGTTTTTATTTTTAGCTAGATACTTTCTTAAATAATTATATAAGGGGTTAAACTTTATTTGAAATCCCATCATAGTTTGGATTTTATCTTTTTTTTTATGCGTTAAAACTTTTTTTAACTCAGAAAGTTTTTTAGCTGATGAGCCTAACGGTTTTTCAATAAATACGTTTATATTATTTTTAATACATATTATTGCTTCTTCAATGTGGAAGCTTGTTGGTGAGCATATGAAAGCCGCATAAGGTTTCTGATCTATAAGATATTTTAGTGAATTTGATACTTTTAAATTATAGAGGCTTTTTAAATCAACGTTTTTTATTGGTTTTAAATTATCATCTAAAGTAGGTACTGTTTTTTTTCTTCTGTAAGCTAAAAACTTAAATTTTTTATTTAAAAAATGAAGATTTCTTAAGTGCCTTTGCCCAATTGAACCAAGACCTATTAATAAAATTTTTTTCATAAATTATACCATTTACTAATATACCATATTATAATATTGTTCAAAATATGAACAAAGAAAACATGCTGATTTAGAATATGGCTAATGATTACGCTAGAGTTGTATATGATGAGAAAGATAGGCCTAAAACTACTTATCCTGGAAAGTTAATAAAATATTTAATACAAAAGTTTCAGCTTAATCCTAATACAAAACTTTTAGAACTTGGACCAGGAAGAGGTGAGTTTTTAAATGAATTTCATAAGAATGGTTTAGAAGTTTATGCAGTAGATATTTCAGACTATGTAACTGAACTATGTCCAGAAGCAAATTTTAAAAAAGCTAATCTGGAGACAGAAAAAATTCCTTTTGCAGATAATTTTTTTGATGTTGTTTATACCAAATCATTCGTAGAACATTTTTATTTTCCAGAAAAAATTTTTAATGAAATTTTTAGAGTATTAAAACCAGGAGGAAAAATTATTACTTTAACACCTCATTGGAAATATATGTATAAAATATTTTACGAAGATCACACGCATAGAACTCCCTTTACGATTGAGTCCCTTAGTATCCTAAATGAATTATCTGGATTTAAAAATATTATTACAAAAGAATTCATTCAGCTGCCAATTTTATGGAAATATAATTTTCTTAAAGTATTTTCTATCGCTACAAGAATTTTATTGCCAACAAGTTTTTCTAAATTTAGCAAATGGATTAGATTTTCAAAAGAAGTTATGATAATTTCTGTCGCTAATAAACCGTAATTAAAATGTTTATATCAACTAATTTTGCAAAATATAAAAAAATTGAAAAAAAGTTTTTAAAATATGAGACAAGCAATATGTCTCCAAATATAAAAATAAAATGGAAATCTGGCTTTGGTTACAAAATAAAGGATATAGATAACAATAAGTATATAGATTTTACTTCCGGAATTTTTACATCTAATATTGGCTACAATAATAAAGATTTTAGAAAAAATATTTCTTCAACACTTAAATTAGGAATTAACCATAGCTACACTTATTACAATGAACAAAGAGAAAAATATATTTCAAAATTAATAAATTTTATTGGGTCTAAAAATTTAAAAAAATGCTTTCTAGTATCAGCTGGAACTGAAGCAACAGAAGCAGCAATTAAAGCCTCTAGAATTTTTTGTTCTGATCAATTTAATAAAGAAAAGAAAGGAATTATTTGTTTAAAAGGTAATTGGCACGGTAGAACAATGGGATCGGCCATGTTGTCTGGAAAAAATGATGGCTCTGATTGGATTGGTTTTTTTGACAAAAACATTTACCACTTAGATTTTCCTTATCCTTGGATAAAAGCTAGTAAAGAAAAAAATTATTTTAAAAAATCTCTACAAAAAAGATTTAAAAAAAATTTTCCTTTCAAGAAAAAAATTGCGATGATAATGCTCGAAAGCTTCCAAGGGTGGGGCGCCTTATTTTATCCACTAGAATATATAAATGAAATTAAATTATTTTGTAAAAAAAATAATGTTTTACTTTGTTTTGATGAAATGCAAGCAGGATTTGGCAGAACTGGAAAGAAATTTGGTTTTCAACATTATAATGTGAGCCCAGACATGATTTGCGTTGGAAAAGGAATGGGTTCAGGCTTTCCACTCGCTGCTTTGGTTGGCTCCAAAAAAATTTTTGATAATAAAAAAATATCTGGAATGAGCAGCACTCATTCAGCTAATCCAGTTTGTTGTACAGCTGGAACATCGACTATTGATATAATCAATAAAAAAAAACTTGTAAATAATTCAAAAAATAAAGGTAAAATTTTACATAAAGAACTAAACTTAATTAAAATTAATTCAAAAATAATATTTGGAACTTTTGGCAAAGGTTTAATAGCATCATTAATATTTAAAAAATATAACCACCAAAGTGCGAAAACAATCGCTGACTTAGTTTCACTTAAATGTTTAAGTAATGGTCTACTTGTTTGTAATACTGGCAGGGAGTCTATAAAGTTGGGGCCACCTCTTATCATTAATAAATTAGGAATTGAAAAAAGTTTAAAAATTTTAAAAAAGTCAATTTATGAAGTTGAAAAACAAATTACTAGGTAATAAAGTGCTTCCTATAATAAACACAGGCGTGAATAGTGATATAGACAATTTAGAAGATTTTAGATTTGTTCAGTTCTTGATGGAAAATTAATTTAATACTTCTACGAGTTCTATTATCAATTTTTCAGGTCCCTTACAAAAAGTTACTTTAGCCTTTCCATCCTGTGAAATCTGTGGAGGGCAATTAAATTTAAATTTATTATTTTTCTTGTTTTTCAAAAAAAATGAGTCGAGATTTTTTACATTAAGTGCGATATGTGTAGGCCCAATGGAATAAATTTTACCCTCCCAATTTCTACTTTTATTACTGTAATTATGGAATTTCAAAAGTTCTATAATATTGTTTTGTTTATCTTTTAGCTTAACAGTTGTTACTTTCACATTTTTAAGATTTAATATTTTATCAATAAAATTTCCTCTTTCTTTCATTTTTCTTAAAATTTTAAAACCTAAATTATGAGTAAAAAATTTTTGCATTTTTGCAAGATTTTTTACACTAATACCAAAATGTCTAACTGATGTTTTCATTTAAGATTGATCATTAGCTGAACCTTTTAGTTTGACCACCATCAACAATAAAAGTTTGACCTGTAATAAAGAGATTTTCTGAATTTATCAAAGAGTTACAAATTATCAAAATATCATTTATTTTTCCAAAAGAGTTTATCGGAACATTTTTTTTAATATATTTTTGAGTCATTTTTTTATTTTTTTTCATTTTCTTTTCCCAATCTGATCCTTTAAACCATATATTTCCAGGGGCAATGTTATTAATCATTATCCTCTTTTTTGCTAATTTTTTAGAAATTACTTTTACGTAAGTATTTAATGTTGATTTAGCTATAGAATATCCCATTGGAGCTCCTTCAATTTCTTCAACACCACATATTGAAGAAATACAAATTATTTTACTATTTTTATTTTTTAATAGAGGTAATGAATATTTTACAGTATTAAAAGTTGTCATAAAATTATGTTCAAGCGCGAACTTAATATTCATATCATTATTTTTAAAATCACTATTTCCGTAATTACAAATTAAAATATCTATTTTTCTAAATCTTTTTTTTAACTTTAAAAAAAGGTTTTTAATTTTATTTTCATCAGTAAGATTGCATTTATAATATGGACAATTCCCAAGTTTTTTTGAAGCTTTTTTTAAATTCTTTAAATTGTTTCCGTTAATTATTACTTGAAAACCATTCAAAGAATAATATTTAGCTAGCCCAAAACCGATACCTCTAGATGATCCAGTAATAAAAATTGTTTTTTTTCTATCCATTGTTAACCAAACTCTTTATTTAAGAATTTTAAATTAATTTTTGCCTCATTATAATCTTTTTTAATTCTTGACCTTGCAGCTTGAAGAATAAAAAGACCATTATACTTTATCTTTTTAATATTTTTCTTCAAATTCTCAAAATCAGCATTACCCTTGCCTAAACGAATAGTTTTTCCTTTAAATTTTTTATCTTTAATGTGAATATTATCTATATACTTTCCATAATGTTCAAATTCATCATTAATATTATAGCCTAAACCTGCGCTGTTTCCTGTGTCATAATTAATTCCAAAATATTTTGAATTAAAATTTTCTATAAATTTTTTAAGGACTGCTGGTTTAAAATCTGATTCAAATAATATTTTTACATTATTCTTTTTAATTATTTTTATTTCTTTATTAAATATTTTAATTGTCTTTTTAATATGAGAGTTAGTTTTAATTGAACCATTATCTACTAAAGGTAAGATTATGAACTTGATGCCAATTTTAGCACTAGCTTCTACCACAAGTCTAAAATCAGATAGATATTTACGATTATTTTTAATTTTCCAAAAAGGTTTATGCATGAAGCAATCACATGTTACAGTTTTAATTTTAATATTATATTTTTTACATAAATTTTTAATTTTATTTCTTAAGTTTTTTTGAAGCAAAGGGTTTTGTTTTAAATTTTTATAATCAAGAGTCCACTCTATATGTTTTAATCCTAATTTATTTGCCAGATAAAATTCTTTATCCCATGTCTTAGAAGGAAAAAATTGTATTAATTTAGGTTTAGCAGGTGATAAGCGACCTTGCATTATACCAATTTTGATATTTTTCATTTTATGACTTTCATACAAATTTTATAAAAAGTTTAAATTTTTATCAATTTCTTTTACTTGGTGCTATTCTGCCTTGAATTATACCTATTCTGTTTGATGAAAAAAGATTTCTCATATGTTGAGGCTAAATTGTTTTTAATTTTTCAAAAATTTTGAAGTCGTTCTGAGTGTTTATATCAGAATTTAAAAAGTCTATTTTGTATGGAAAAACCTTTTTTCCTAATAAGTAACCATTTATTATATTTTTAGTTTTATAAATATCTACTATACCATTAGCCTCAAATGTATCGCTGTACATATTTCTCGGTAAATTGAATTTATCCATATCAAAATCTAATTTTGTGATGCCACATAATTTTTTATTAACAATCCTTAGAGTTTTATAAGATGTTTCCGACATGGAATTTATACTCCTTAATGAGTTATAATTTTTTGAATTTTTTTTCATTATTTTTATCGCATTATCAATGTGAGAAATTTTTCTTAACGGAGTAGTAGGTCTTAGATGAACAAAAAATTTGGGTAAATATATTTTTTTTTTTATAAGAAAGTTTACAATCTCTTTAAATAAGTCAAAATCAGTAGCATTATCGGAAGAATTTTTTATTGATCTTTTATGAGCAATAATATCTCCATATTTTTTTGCAATATTAATATATTTTTGGGAGTCACTGGAAAATATTATATTACTTATCTTTTTTGATCTTTTTGCAATGATAATGCTATGTGCCAACAAAGGTTTTCCGTTAAATTTTTTAATGTTTTTATGTTTAATCGATTTAGAACCAGATCTTGCAGGAACAACCGCCCAGATTTCATTTGAGAATTTCATCAAATAATACTTCTTCCACCATCAATTACGATGTTTTGTCCAGTTAGATAACTTGAGGCGTCACTACATAAAAATTGAATAATTTCTTTATATTCTCCATGTTTGGCCATTCTCTTCAAAGGAATTAACTGATTTATTTTTTTTACAAATTTTTTATCTTGCCTATTAAATATGCCACCTGGAGAAATAGAGTTTACTCTAATATTATATTTACCAAAGTAAGATGCTAAAAATTTAGTGAATCCTAACATTCCGTGCTTAATTACACTATAAGTCACAGGTTTATGTGAATTTAAATGTTCGTATAATCTTTGGTCTGGGGCAATCACCGAAAGATCAGAAGCAACATTAAGAATAATTCCTTTTTTTTGCATAACAAGTTTTTTGGAAAATATCTTTGTAACTAAAAATGAACCAGTCAAACCAACTGAAATCTCCTCTTGCCATCTTTGCAATGGGGTAGAGAAAAAATCGTCTTTTGATTTTTTTATTTTCAAAGGCTTGTAATCAATTGCTGCGTTATTAATTATTACATCAATTTTTTTAAATTTTTTTATCAATTTATTATAAGCCTGTTTGAGTTCTTTTTCTGAAGAAATATCTGCTTTATAAAAATAAACATTTTTTTTTGTTTTATTTTTTTTAATATCTAAGTTGATAATCTTGGCTTTTTTTTCTAATAACGATGAAATAATTTGTTTACCTAGAAAACCGCTACCCCCTGAAATTAATATTATTTTATTTTTTAGGTTAAATCTGTCCATTACAAATTTCTATTTTTTTGATGATGAAAGTAACATAGTTTCTTTGGAAAATCTTACCCATTTAAATTTTTTTTTTAAAAAAACTGGTGTAATTAATCTAGTAATTTCAGTTAGTAAAATGAAAAAATTTTTTAATAAAGTATTTTCAATCCAGGTTATTGGTAACTGTTTAAATCTTTCTACTTCAATATCTCTTAAATTGCTTACATTTTGAATATTAATTAAAGTTTGAGTAGTAAAAGGTCTTTTATGAGTGTAATCATCAAAAAACATTTTATAATTGTCTTCCCAACATGGGGTCAGAGTAATAAGTATTCCCCCTGGTTTTAATATTCTTTTCATTTCTTCAAAAATTTTTTGAGGATCGTAGAAATGTTCAACAAAAGATTTAGAAAAAATTACATCAAAGTAATTGTCAGCATAAGAGGTTTTTGTGTTTTGATCTAAATCCTGTATTGATAGATTAATTTTTGGAAATTTTGTTTTTGAATAATTCGAAATATCTATACCATACCCATCAACACCTAGCTCAATAAACTCATTTAAAAATTCCCCTCGACCGCACCCAAACTCTAATAACCGTGCGTTTTTCTTTATATTATACCTGTTAAATAAATATTTAGCTAATTTTTTTGGATAATCAGTAAACGGTTTATTTTTTTCGCTATAAATTGTATTTACATAATCACTTGCTTTGTTCATAATTTGAACATAGCATAAAAAAATTACATGAAAAGAAATATTTTAATTATTGGACTAGGTAAAATGGGATTTTCTCATCTAACGTCTCTATTGAACGATAAATATGATTATAAAATTGATATTTATGATAAAAATATAAATTTACAAAAACCATTAATTTCCAAAAAAGAAATATGTATACTTAAAAGCCTACCCAAGCAAAAAGAATATTCTCTTGTTATAATTTCAACTGGTCCTGAGATCCGTTTTAAGCTAGCTGCTTATATTTTGAGAAATAATAAGATTCGAATACTTTTACTTGAAAAATTTCTTTTTAAAAATTTAAAAGAATTTAAAAAATTTGAAAAGATTATTAAAAACATTAAAACCAAAATATTTGTAAATCTTTGGGCCAAAATAATTTTCGAAAAATTAAGGTTAAAAAAAGCTATAAACAAAAAGATAGATATTTGTGTTTTTTTAAGAGACAACAATTTATTAACAAATTTAGTACATTTTTTTTATCTCGCAAAATTGATTGATAAAAAAAATAAGATTTTTATAAACTTCAAAGATTCTAACCTTCTGAAAAGAAACAACAAATCAAAATACGATGAGATTAATGGAAAAATAGAAATCTTTTCAAAAAAATTGAAATGCATAGTTTGCTCAACAAAGAAAGAGTCATTTTCTTTAATTTTTTCTGTTGGTAAAAAAAAAGAGTCTTATAAACTTAAAAATGGTTATCTTATACGTAATAGAAATAATAAAAAAAAAACTAAGATTCAATTTCCCTTAGCTAAAATTTTTACATCAAAATTTTATAATGATTATTATTTAAAAAAGAAAACATATCTACCCTACTATAAAGAGGTGAACGATTTATCTAAATATGTTCAACTAGAAACAGAAAGACATTTCAAAAAGAAAATTTTAATAAGATAATGAAAATACTCAAAATTTTTTTTAAGATTTTAAAAGTAAAATATTATTTTCTTCCTCCTCAAAAAGAAAAAATATTGCTATTTGATCGAACTGGATCAATTAATTTTAAAAAATATTTAGAATCTTACAAATATAAAATTATGGATACAAGACTTGAGAGTCTCAATATTTACATCTTAATTCTCTCATTAATAAAATATAAATTTAAATTTTCAATTTTTTATTATTTTGTAGAATATATAAGATTTTCTGAGAGCAAACTAGTTATTACATTTATAGATAATTATATTGACTATTATAAATTAAAAAAATTAATCCCAAAAACGAAATTTATGTCTGTACAAAATGGGATGAGAACAAAATTTTTTTTTGAGGATTTAAAAAAATATAAAAACTTGGAAATTGATTATATGCTTACTTTCAGTGATGCCTACTCAAAAAAATTTTCAAAAGCTATCAAAGGAAAATTTATTACTATTGGTTCTTTTTTAAGTAATAAAATTGCGTTATCAAAAAATAGAGAAAAAACAAATTTTGTCAATTACATTTCTTCAGGCCCAGAAAGTTTAAATTTTATAAAAGTTTACAAAAAAAAAATAGTCTCAACCAAAAAATATTTTTATCCGGAAAAAATTTGTTTAACTATAATTAAAAATTATTGTCTTAAAAATAATTTAAAATTGAATATTTTAGGTAGGTCTAACAACGTAAAAAAAATGAATATAGAGAAAAGATTTTTTGAAGAGATTTTAGGTGATTTTAATTTTAATTATGTAAAATTCAAATCAAACAATAGAAAATATACTTATAACTTGTGTGATAAAGCTATGATAAACTTCTGCATCTATTCTGCTCTAGGTCTTGAGATACTCTCTAGAAAAGCAAAAACGTTCATATTTAATTATCGTGAAAATGCTACGAATTACTCCAGCTTAAATATCTTTTGGCCTTTAAAAATCTCTAAGGAGGGCATGTTTTGGACTTCAAACAAAATTAGCAAAAATGTTATCAAATCTTTTAATAACTTAGATAAAATCAGCAAAAAAAATTGGATAAGATATCTTGATAAAAATTTTAGTGAATTGATCAAATACGATAATAAAAATGTGGTATTTAGTAAAAAAGTAAAGGAATTATTAAATGAATAAACTAATATTCGATATCAAAGATTTAAATTCTAAATCTGATAAATTTATTATACTCGACAAATGGTATGAGAAATTCTTAGAGAAAGCTACAAATAATAAATTAGATTTTAATTATTTAAATGAATACAAGTTTTCTATTGAAAAAGAAAAAAATTCTATTCAAGAAGTAAATGATTTATACGAAAAACTTCTTCGAGAAGTGACTGTTAAACTTAATAAATTACATAAAGTTAATTGGTCTACAAAAGCTTGGAGAATTTTCATTGGACCTTGGCTTAATAGATTTATCGCTGTTATTTATGATAGGACCGAGATAGTTCTACCTTTATTGGAAAATTCAAATATTGATTGTAGTAAGCAAGTAAAAATAGGTTCATTTGTACCTTTATCAAGTAACACTATGAGGGACTTTACAGATAAAACTCTCAAAAAAGAGTGGAATGATAAGCTCTTTTGCAGAATTATTTATTTGTTAAAAACTGGTGATTTCAATAATGAGGCAAATTTAAATTCCTGCAATAATTTCAAATTTGAAAGTTATAAAACTGTATTGGCTTATTATTTTAGTTTTTTCCTTTTCTTTATATCAAAAGCTATTACTTTTCCTATTTCCTTTTCTAATAAATTTGTTTTTTATAAAAGTTATTTTGGTAATTTTTTTCAATTAAGTAGATTAATTTTTAAATTAAATGATATTCCTTTTAAATATTCCATTAAATTTTTCGATAATTTTATAGTCAAAAAAAATTTTGATAGAAAATTGAGATCAAAATTAGATTTATTTGAAAATTCATCAAATATTAAAGAAAAAATTACAAGACTGCTATTAATTGAATGCTTACCAACTATTTATCTTGAAGGTTTTAGCAACTTAGACAAAATTACTAAAAGTTCTTTCTTTCCTAATAGAAAGAAAGTTATAGTAACTTTCAATTGCTGGAAAGATAATATCTTTAAATTTTGGCTAGCTAAACAATCAAACCAAGGTTCAAAAATAATATATGGGCAACATGGAGCTGGTTATGGAACAAATTTAGATCATTATGCTGAAAAACACGAATTACAGATCTCTGACAATTATTTATCTTGGGGATGGCATAAAGGTGAAAAAATCTTACCTTTAGGAGATTTTTCAACCTTTAAAAAAGAAAATTGTCGCTACCAAAATAACAAAAAAATTTTGATAGCAAGTGGAAATGTAAATATTTTTAAATACAATAATATAATTCATAACAAAAATGAGATGATTCTTAAACAACAGGAAATAAATGAATTTTTAGATAATTTAGATTTAAATAAAATTAATAGTTTAGACTTTAAAGAACATCCTAATGACAAAAGAAGAGATTTTTCAATATTAAAATTAATTAAAACAAGTAAAGTAAAGTTGAACATAATTAATTTGGGTAATGATTTTGAAAAAATATTGGATAGATATGAATTGATAATTTATCCTTATCAATTCGCCACACCTTTTTTAAAATATTTAAACTTAAATAAACCAAGTATATCATTGTTTGATAAAAATTTTCTAAATGAAGATGTAAAAAAGGATTTTGAACCCCTTTTTGATGTCAAAATTTTACACAAATCATCCAAAGAAATGGCTAATTTTTTAAATCAAAACTTTGAAAACATGCAAAGCTGGTGGGAGGATCAAAAAACTCAAAGCGCACGTATTAATTTTTGCGATAAATATATAAAAAAAAATATTGATTTTGAGTTTTTAGTTGAAAGGCTCAAGGAACAAGAAAAACAGCTTTACAAATAAATATGTTTCAATTAATGTTCAAATAATGAACAAAATCAATAATAAAGATACTGAAAATTTTGAAATTTTAAGAAAAATTTATAAAGAAAAAGTTCTAACTCAAAGAAAGTTAGCAAATGAGTTAGGTTATAGTTTGGGTAAATTAAATTTTATTGTTAACGAGTTAAAAAAAAAAGGTTTGATTAAAATTATGAGCTTAAAAAAGGATCCTAGAAAAATCCGATATCTATTAACTCGCAAAGGTTTGTCTTTGCGAACTAGATTAACTATTAATTTTATGAAGCGGAAAATGTTAGAATACGATGAATTAAAAAAAGAGATAGAAGAAAAGTAGTTTCTTTCAAAGGTCTTATTAGCAAAATTTTATTATTAGGTGTTTTATTATAAATGAAAAAAATTAATCAAATTGCTTTTTATTTAAATCACTCAAGAGACATAGTAATGTTTGCAAACACATTTACTAAGATCAATGCAAATTTAGTAATTTTTCTATTTAATGATCTTTATAAAGGAGAAGATTTCAATAAAAAAGAATATAATAGAATTAGAAAAATAATTTCCATAAAATTTCCGAAGTATAATAAGATCACCAAAATTTCTAAAATTTATAAAAAATGTAAGTTTAATGTATTAGTCAGCGCTGGTAATTTACCGATAAGTAAAATTTCTTTTAAATCTTTTTTTAAATTTTTTTTAAAATTTTTTTTTAAAAATTTAAATGTTTATGAAAATAAATTTATAGAAAAAGAATTATCTTATAAGACTATTTGGTATACAAATAATCTTGATAGAAATATAAAATATTTTCCAATAAGCAAGTGGGAAAAAGTTTTTGATATTTATTTAACATCATCAAAAATAGAAAGAGCTCTTATCAAAAAGAAATTTCCTTTTAAAAAGATTTATAATATTGGATTTCCAAAACTTGATGGAAAAATTGCAGAAGTTTTATATAAAAGAAGAATAAAAAATGAGTTTGAATTTAATTCAAAAAAAAAAATTATTGTATACCTTCCAACTCTTTCAAAACAAAAGACAACAATTGTAAAAAATAATATTTCCGAATTAGAAAAACTATCTTCACATTTTAATCTAATAGTTCGTCCTCATCCTAAAGATAAAGATTTAAATAAACTGAAATATGATTTATTTAAGAAATCAAAGTTAAAATTAGATTTAAACGATGGAAGAAATACCTCTGAATTAATATCTGCTTCTGATTTAATAATCACTGACGGAGGGAGCACTTTGTTAGAGTCTATATATCTAAAAAAAAAGTTACTAATACATAGCTGGCAAAAAAAAGAAGATTTTAAATATTTGGATAAGAGATTAACAGATAAAAATCGATTAGATGTAATAATTAGATCAGATGTGCCTAGTAAAGAAAATTTAAATGATATTAATTATATCAAAAAAGTTTTAAACAATAAATTATTGTCTGAAAAAATAAAAAAAATAAGGTCAAAATACTTCGTAGAAAATAACAAAGTTTTAGCAGAGAACGTTATAAAGAAAAATTTTAAAAATGAAAAATTATTGGGATAAATACTATAATAAATTTTTTCCACCAGTTAAGCCAACAGCTTTTGCGTTATATTGTAAAAAGTTTTTAAAAAACTATAACAATATTTTATTAGACATTGGTTGTGGAAACGGAAGAGATACGATCTATTTTAATAAACAGAAAATCAATTGTTATGGACTCGACAAAAGCTACCAAGCTATAAAGATACTTAAAAAAAAAAATAAAAAGATTGCAAACAAATTTATAAATTCTGATTTTTCTAGATTTGATTATTCTAAATTAAAAAAAAAATTATCGATTTATTCAAGATTTTCAATTCATTCTATCAACAAAGAAAAAGAGTTAAATTTTTTTAAAAAGATAAATAAATCAAAAAATATAGAATATTTGTTTATTGAAGTGAGAACAATTTACGATGAATTGTATGGAGTTGGAAAAAAATTAAAAAAGAATGAATATTTAACTTCGCACTATAGAAGATTTATTGATCCTAAAATTTTTAAAAAACAAATTAAAAAGAAATTTTCTATAAAATTATTTAAAATAAATAGAAATTTTGCTAAATATAAAAATGAAAATCCTTTGGTACTTAGAATAATTGCTAAAAAGAAATGATTAGTTTTAACAAAATAAGAAAAAAACTTTATAGAGAGGTGTATTCAAAACACGAAGCTACTTCTAAAATTGCAAAATTTATGATCTATCAACCTATTAATACTTGGAAAAAAAATATTTATCTAAAATTAAAGTACTATTTTATAATTGAAGTTACTTGTTTAATTTCATGGTTATCGCTAAAATTTAAAATACATCCAAATAGCCTAAGTATCCTGAATGTTTTTTTAGCTTTTGCGGCTTTTGTATTGTTATGCTCTACAAACAAATTTTACAATTATTTTGCATTAGTACTTTTTTTTTCTAAAAATATATTAGATTATGCAGATGGATTTGTTGCTAGAAATCAAAATAGAACTTCCGCTACTGGCGCTTTTTTAGATGAATGGAGTGGAATAGTTTTTTATTTTTGTTTTTATTTTTCTCTTCCAATTTACGTGTTTCAAAAAACACGAGATGAAAATTATCTTTTAATAGTAATCTTAATGCTTTTTTTTCAATTAATAAATCCAAAGAATTTTTTATTATCAAATAAATTTTTAAATTCAGTTGGTACAAAAAATAAAAATAAAATTTTAAGTATTTTCAGCACAATTCAATCTATCAAAAATAAAAAAAACTTTAATTTGAAAGACAAAGTTATTAAATTTTTTTCTTTGCTAGATTATTCTGGTGGCACACGATATACAGACCTTGTTATAGTAATTTTGATTTTTGAAATTTACACTAGTAGAGTAATTTTAACTCCAATAATTTGTATTTTATGGTGCTTACTTATTATTTCAAAATTTTGCTATTTTAACTTAAAAATTATCAAAAACCTTAAATAAAGGTAAAATATTTTAAGACGTAATTTATAAATAAGGAAAATGAAAAAAAATACTTTACAAATAAACTTGTTTGAAATATCAATGTTCAAAATATGAACAAATTCAATGGAAGAAATATATTAAATATAAAACTAAATGACTAAAAAAAATAATTTTTTAAAAAATAAGTGCATACTCGTTACAGGAGGAACAGGCTCTTTTGGTAAAAAATTAATAAATAGACTAATTAATTCAAAATATAAAATAAAAAAAATAATAATTTTTTCGAGAGATGAGTTCAAACAATCTGAGATGAAAAAATTATTTTCTGCCGACGAAAAAAAAAGATTGCGTTTTTTTATTGGTGACATTAGAGACAAATCTAGACTTCAAATTGCATTAGACAAAGTTGATATTGTAATTCACGCTGCTGCTCTAAAGCAAGTCGATACGGCTGAATATAATCCCCAAGAATTTATAAAAACAAATATTGTTGGTGCTAATAATTTAATAGAATGTTGTTTGAATTCTACAGTAGAAAGACTGCTTGCTTTATCCACTGACAAAGCTGTAAATCCAATAAACCTTTATGGAGCTACCAAATTAGTATCTGATAAATTATTTATAGCTGCTAATAATTTAGTTGGAGATAGAAAATTAAAGTTTTCAGTAGTTAGATATGGAAATGTTTTAAGCTCAAGAGGATCGTTTGTTCCATTGCTTAAAAATTTATCAAAAAATAAAAAAACTATCATCCCAATTACCCACAAAGATATGACACGGTTTTGGATTACCTTAAAGCAAAGTGTTGATTTGGTAGAAAAAGCTCTAGTGGCAATGAAAGGAGGAGAGGTATTTGTTCCCAAAATACCATCGGTTAAAATAATAGATTTACCTAAAGTAATGTGCCCGGAAAATAAAATTAAGATAGTTGGAATTAGGCCTGGAGAAAAAATTCACGAGGTACTTTGTCCGCTTGAAAGCTCTCATCAAACGATTGAGTTTAAAGAGCACTTTATTATTAAACCTACTATTAAAATTAGAAACAGAGAAATAGATTACATAAAATATCCAGGTGAAAAAGGGAAAAAAGTAGATCAAAATTTTGAGTATTCATCTGGTACTAATAAAAAATTTTTAAATTTAAAACAAATAAAAGATAGTTTGAAAAACTTTAATGATTAATTACGGTAGACATTACGTAGACTCAAAAGATTTTGCTCAAATTAAAAAAGTAATTCACTCTGATTATTTAACTACGGGACCTTTCGTAAGATCCTTTGAAAATAAATTAAAGAAATTTTTTGGAGCTAAAAATGTTTTAGCTGTTTCTAATGGATCTGCCGCATTGCATTTAGCGGGAAAAGCTTTAAGTTGGAATCAGTCTACTAGTGTAATTACAACACCAATAACATTTGTTTCTACAATTAATAGTATTATATTAAATAGGTCTAAACCTTTTTTAGCGGATATTGACGATGAAACTTTTACTATAGACCCCAATTTAGTTGAGAAAGAAGTTAGGAGAATTAGGAAAAAAGGGGCAAAAAAAATTTCTGTAATTGGAGTAGATTATGCTGGACATCCATGTGATTGGAAAAGTTTACGATATCTAGCTGATAAATTTAATTTAAGTTTAGTAAATGATAATTGTCATGCTTTAGGTGCTGCTTATAAAGACTCAGACTGGTATGCCACGAAGTATGCTGACATTGTCACACAAAGTTTTCATCCTGTTAAAAATATAACCACTGGCGAAGGAGGTGCAGTAATAACTAGAAATAGCGAATTGTTTAAAAAAATAGAAAAATTTAGATCTCATTGCATAATTAAAAATATGAAAACTAAAAATGAGGGCAGATGGAGATATGATGTTTCAGATTTAGGTTACAATTATAGAATTAACGACATTGAATGTGCTTTAGGTATGTCCCAATTACAAAAAATTAAAAAGTTTTTGAAAAAAAGAAGAAGTATAGCAAAATTATACTCTAAAGAATTATCAAATTTGGAAAATTGTATTGTGCCAAAAATTAAAGAAAATTCAGGTATAAAACACGCATTTCATCTTTATCCATTTCAAATAGATTTTAAGCAGTTTAAGGTTAATAAAAAGGAATTTTTTAATTTTTTTTTCAAAAATAATATAAATTTGCAAGTTCACTATGTTCCAATTTATAAGTTCTCTTGCTTTAAAAAATTTAACTTTTTTAATTCAAAAAAATTTATAAATTCAGAAAATTTTTATAATAAAGAAGTATCGCTTCCTATTTATTATAGTCTTAAAAATACTGAAGTTTATAAAATTATAAGACTAATTAAGAAAATATTGGTAAGGTGAAAAATGAGAGAAAAAAATAATTATAGTTTTTATAGCAAAAAGATTTCTCAAATCGAAAAGACTAGGAAAAGAAATAATAGAAACTGGATGGATCTCTTAAGATTATCTTTTCGGTATAATCCCCCAGAGGCAAAGAAGATATTAAAAGAAATTTTTAAAGAAGATAAAAAAGTAAACAAGCTTTTAAAAGAGCTATTAAAAAAATAAATTGATTGATATTTGTATTATACCTGCAAGGGGTGGAAGTAAAAGGATCCCGAGAAAAAATATAAAAAAATTTTTAGGAAGTCCAATAATAGAATATGTTATTAAGAACGCGATCAAATCCAATATATTTGACAAAATAATTGTTTCAACTGACAATCAAAATATTTCTAAATTAGCTAAAAAATTTGGCGCTGAGATTTTTATAAGATCAAAAAAACTTGCTAATGACACAACTGGTACTAACGAAGTAATTTGTAATGTTATTAAATCATACGAGAAAAAATTTAAAATTAATAGAGTTTGTTGTATTTACCCTACTGCAGTTTTTTGTGACAAAGATATGCTCAAAAAAGCTTTTAGAAAGTTGAATAAAAAGACTCAATATGTTTTTTCAGCTTCTAAATTTAATCATCCTGTTTTTAGATCATTTCTGATTAAAAATAGAAAGATATTTATGCTCTTTCCAAAAAAAGAAAAGTCAAGGACACAAGATCTTCCCGATACTTTTCACGATGCAGCACAATTTTATTTGGGGTGGAAAAACTCATGGAAAAAAAATAAAAGTATTTTTAATCTAAATTCAAAGTTTATAGAAATTGATGAGAGTAAAACCCATGATATAGATAATTTAACTGATTGGAAATTAGCTGAAATTAAATATAAAAATAATTTATGAAATTGAGAATTGATAAAAAAATAACAATTTCTGATAATCTAAGACCTAAAATTATCGCAGAGATATCCTGCAATCATAATGGAAATAAAAAATTACTTTTAAAACACATTAAAGAGGCTGCCAAAAACGGAGCGGACTTAGTAAAAATTCAAACTTTTGAACCTAAGGATATAACTATAAAAAGTAGAGATAAAAAGTTTTTAATAAAATCTGGGCTTTGGAAAAATAAATACCTTTGGGATTTATATAAAAAAGCGCACACTCCATTTAGCTGGCATAAAGATGCTTTTAAACTGGCAAAAAAATTAAATATTACATTATTTAGTAGTCCTTTTAGCAAAAGAGCGGTAGATCTTTTGGAAAGATTTAATGTAAAACTTTACAAAATCGCTTCATTCGAAATTACTGATCATGAATTAATTGAATACGTGGCAAAAAAAAGAAAACCAATAATTCTTTCCACGGGTATGGCAACACTTGAAGAGATAAATTCGGCAATTAATATAATAAAAAAATATCACAATAAAATAATTATTTTATATTGTGTTTCAGGCTATCCGACTCGAAATAAAGAGGCGAATGTTTCCTCTATAAATAAATTTAAGAAAATTTACTCAAAAAATTTAATTGGATTATCCGATCATACAGATAACATTTATTCTTCATTGGCATCAACAGCTTTAGGAGCTTGTCTAATTGAAAAACATTTTATTGTTTCAGACAAAATTAAATCTTTGGATAAAGAATTTTCTATATCCCCAAAAGCCTTGAGAGACTTAAGATATAAATCTCAAAAGATATTTGAAACATTGGGTAAACAGAAAATTGGGCCGAAAAAAAATGAACAGAACTCCCTAAAACTAAGGAGATCAGTTTTTTCGACTAAAGAGATAAAAAAAGGGGAAGTTTTTACTAAATCTAATTTAGGTAATTTTAGACCATTAATTGGTTTAAGCTCGAAAAAAATAAAAACTCTTTATGGTAAAAAATCAAAAAAAAACTACAAAAAGTTTCAGCCTATTTTTTCATAGAAATTAAAAAATTATTGATATTTAAATCCCATGATTTAATTGAGTTTGGTAAGTCAGCAGTGTAATGAAAAGATCCTTTGCCAACTTGCTTTTTTGTAACATAATTTCTAGAAATTATTTTAGTTATATTTCTAATAAATAAGCTTTCAATTTGTTTAAAGAGAATTTTATATGCTTTTTTAAATGTATTCTTTTTTTTATTGATTTTTACTTTTTTTTGAAAAAGTATTCTACCTTTGTCTAATTTACTATTGATTTCATGAATAGTTACTCCGGATGGCGTATTTTCAATAAAACTCCAAAATACTGGATGCGCCCCGCGATTGAAGGGCAAATATGATAAGTGTAAATTTAATGGCTTTCTTTTAAAAGATAGAAGATGCTTTCTGTCTATAATTTTTCTATAACCAAAAGAAACACATAAATCGAATTTCTTAAGATCTAACTTGTTTAAATTTCCATTAAAATGCTTAACTGCAAATTTTTTTTTTTTTAAAGCTGAAATTATTTTTGTTTTTTTGGAGCCATATCCTAAGAATAAACATCTTAACTTTTTTTTCATTCTCAAATCAAATTAAAATAGGTGATCAGCACCTATTGAGTTATTTTTCATTATCTCGAAATACCAACCATTTACATTGGGATTATCGCATTGTGCTGTTACCCAACCACTTTTTTTATTTAAAAATTTTTTAATTTTTTTTTCCTTATTTAAATCAAACCATAAACTCGCATTTCTTTTTAATATGAAATTTTTTTCAATACATTTATCGCCATATTCATTCCAAAACTTTAGATTGATTTTTGCATCTTTGTTTTTCATCCCTAAGCCTATATTAGACAAGGTTAATAGAGAACGATTTTTATTTTGAAGAAGACCCCATTTAAAAGTTCCCTTTTTTTTTAAAAAATTTTTCTCAGAAACTTGAAAATTAAAACAGACATTGCTTGGTGTAGAGTCTTGAGAGTAATTACAAATATTCAAAGCAAATTTTACTCGATAAGGAATTTTTTTTTTGCTAGTAGAATAAATTCTACAAAAATAATTTTGTTTTTTATCTAATTGAACTTGTGATTTCTCGATAAGTTTATTCAAGTTTAGATAGATTGGATGATTTAATTTTTTGTTAATTTTTGTAATATTGGCTATTTTAGAAATAATTTTTCCAGTGTTATCATAAAGCTCTAAGTTTAAATCAAAGTTAGATGGATTTAAATTAGGATAGATTGCTAGCTCTGTGTAAAATCTGTTTTTAAAAAATAAAGGTATAGATGCAGTCGAGTCATAAAAATTTTTTTTATCTTTATTTAAAAAGTACTGATCGTCATTTTTAATTTTGCTTAAGTCATAATAGGTATGAGTAATCAAACTTTCATCTAAATTTTTATTAAAGTTTCCAGATAAAAATCTAGGAAAAAAACCCTCAAAAGAATGTTTTATTTTTACAGTGCCTTTGCCGTTTTTGAAAAAATTTTTCTCTTTTTTTGAGAGAAATTTAACAATTTTTGTCTCGTAAGGTTTTATTGTTTTAAATTTAATGTTTTTATTTTTTTTTAAGCCTATATTGTTAATTAAAGTTAATTTGACTGATTGATTGGCTATTTTTTTATTACCATTAACGAATGAAAAAAAAGGTTCATAGTTTTTTTTATCTAAAATATCAAAACCGCTTTCTTCTGTTTTGTAACTTGAATTATCTATTTGATCGTCTTGGTTATTATAAATCCTTCCACATGTATGTACTACGCTGGAAGTTTTTTTTCCTTCAAAATTTAAAACAAATGCAGGGTAAGGATAAACCATATCTTTGGTTGAAAAAATTTCAAGTTCTATAGAACCTAATAATTTTTTTTGTAATTTAAAAGGTAAGAGTTTTTTGACTGATATTTTATAAGCTTTGATTTGATTAATTTCAATTTTGGATCTATTTAAAATATTTCCATCTGACTCACGAATAGTCGCTAAAAGAGTGACTTCCTTAATTTGTCTTTTAATAAGCCAATAACCTAAAAAAAAATATTTGTATTTATATTTTTAGATATAACAAAAGGAAAAATAGCTGATGATCTAAAAACAGGTTTTCTATTATTCAGATTTTTGTTATTTATTGATTTTAAATAATTTTTATATGTTTGCATTAAAAAGTATTTTAATAATCTATTTGTACTTTTCTAGAAAATTTTTTTCAGTGCATAAATCAAGCCAATTGAGCTATTAGTACTGGTCAGCTACACGCGTTGCCGCGCTTCCACAT